>FLNY01000119.1_pt1 | contig 97902 bp, 77 predicted proteins | sample 1140381 | NCBI WGS metagenome assembly FLNY01 (sample SAMEA3878172, study PRJEB12797) | bioreactor metagenome | biome: Moose rumen | place: Sweden | collected 2011-10
GTTAGTTGACCGAAAGCTACATCTTTTGTCTTGAACTTTGATTCTATGAACTTGCTGAGAGTTGTCCGAGCTTGTTTGTAGTGAACTAACGAACCTGCTACTCGGTCTATACCAATATGTTTCTCCATATCCGCATAGAGTCCATCATATCCATCAACATTACCTGACACTCCACACTGCCTTGCATCAGTTCCTTGACGCTTTGTGCGGTGAAATCCACATTACGCTTCAGCAAATTGTCATAGGCAGAGTTGATGTTGAGCAGCATCTTGTCAATCTTGGCATTGACATCTACTGCCTCACGACTCTTTCCATCCAATCTGCCCGAACGGGGATTCCACAGATTAGGAGTACACGACAGCTTGCAGGAGAACTGCGCCATCGAATTGTTGAGGGTGATGCGTCCCATAATGGGCGCTTTGCCTCGTTTGTCTGTGCTGCCTTTCTTCAAGTACAGCAGCACCTTGAATTTTGTTACTTTCATCATGCTCTGAATTTGGGTTGCAAAATTAAACAATCTCAGAGCATCCCCTGCTATGCAAAATATGTCAGAACACGTATATTATTCCGAGCCACTAAGAATCCTATACAAATTACCCGATTCTACACATATTACCCAAACAATTGCAGGTAACACTTTGGTAACGGAACAGCCTTAACATTTGTCCATGTTCGCAAGTTCAAGAATAAAGCAAATTAGCGCAAATGGGCTAATTTATAACGACTTACACGGAAATCAATGTAATAACTTCCACATTCCAAACTTCCTTGATCTCCTGTGGAATAGTACATTCAGTAACGTCCTTTTTCCATTAAATTTTTGACCCGCATGCCCTTGCAGGCTCACCGAGTCAGGTACAAAGATACGAATAAGCGAGGAAAAAGCAAAATTTATTTTATTTTTTCGAGCGATAGTATCTTCAACGAAGTTAGAGATAAATATTAAAATGAAAAAATGAAAGAATTAAGCAATGATTTTTTGATTTCGCATGTCCGAGGGGAAGGGGAGATAAACAATAAAAAAGCCACCCATTGGATGCTGATGCTTTCCAGTGGGTGGCTTCGCGTTTACTGAGAGGGCTGATTAACGGTAGCGAACCATATTGCCTACTTTCAGTTTGGTCTTGCTGCTGAAGTTGTTCAACTTGTAAATGGTGTTCACATTCACGCCATACTTGCGGGCAATGGAGGAAAGCGTTTCGCCTTTCTTCACCTTATGGAACTGGCGTACCACTTCCGACTGCTTCTGTGCAGGTTTGAGTGCCGGTACGGCATCGCCCCTTACTTCTGCCGGCGTGTAGCTGCCGTTGCCCTGCTTGCCGCGCAGACGGGTTGCCTCTGCCGACTCGCGGGCATAAGTACTGCGGTTGAACACATACACATCGTCGGTCACATCCTGTGCACGGAAATCGAACATCAGTGCCGGATTGATGGGAACACCATTGAGCAAGGTTTCGAAATGAAGGTGTGAACCGCTGCTCCGGCCGGTGTTTCCACCCAGACCGATAACATCGCCGGCACGCACTTCCTGGTTCTCAACCACCAACTGGCGGGATAGATGCCCGTAAACGGTCTCCAGTCCGTTGCCGTGACGGATAACGATATACTTGCCGTAGCCGTTGGCATTGTACTTCACGACACGCACCTTGCCACTGAATGCAGCACGAATGGTGTCGCCCGTGTATACCTTTATGTCCAATCCTTCGTGGCGACGGCCCCAACGCGGACCGAAATTACTGGTCACCACGCGAGAGGTTGTAGGCATACAGAAGTGGCGGAGGTTAATTTTGTAAGTCTCGGGAAGACTTGCCTGACGGTTGTGTACGCGTGAAACGCCCCAGTCCTGAGTGTCGAACATTGCTGAGAAATCGTCATCGGCATTCAGTTTACGCAACATCAGCGTATCCAGTACTTTCACCTTGCGGTCCGTTGGGGTCTGACGGGCGAGCAGGTCTTGTGCCGAAGCACTTTGAAAGCTCATCAAAAAGAGGGATACCAGCGTTAAAAATTGTATTTTGCTTACTGTCTTCATAACTCGTTAATATTATGCTCTCCAAATTAGTAGTTAGCGGTTTTGGAGAGAATTGATGTGAATGTGAACCTCGGTTGGAGGTGCATGTTTTTCACAAATCCGCTGCAAAGATAACGCAAATTTCCCGATTATCGTGCAGGGTTTACGCTTTTTATTGACTTTTTAACATTACGCGTCACGCGTATTGCACATTGTAAAAACCTGTCTTTCAAATAGATAGGAGGAGAAATCCTCTATTTTGGAAACTTATTGCACAGTTTTTGTTTAACAACTGTTATGAGAATGTCGTTTGGAAGGTTCTCAGCTAATGGCCGACCAGTTGATGTTGGTTTTCCGCAGGTCGTTGAGGTGATTCCAAAGCAGTTGGTAAGTATTGCTGGTGCAGTTCGGATCGGCATCGATAATGCGCTGCGCTTCGTCTCGGCTGAGCTGGATGAGCTGGCCGTCCTGCGCCAGGTTTGCCAGTTTCAGGTCGAAGGCCATTCCGCTCTGCTGGGTACCCTCGAGGTCGCCGGGGCCTCGCAGTTTGAGGTCGGCCTCCGCTATTTCGAAGCCATCGTTGGTCTGGCACATGATGTCGATGCGTTTCCGCGTGTCGCTGCCCAGGTTGGGCGGTGTCACCAGAAAGCAGTAGCTCTGGTCGGCACCTCTGCCCACACGGCCGCGGAGCTGATGCAGTTGTGAGAGTCCGAAACGCTGGGCATCGATGATGACCATGAGTGAGGCATTGGGAACATTCACTCCCACTTCGATTACGGTGGTGGAGACCAGTATTTGGGTTCCTTTCCGGAGGAAACGCTGCATCTCCTCCTCCTTCTCTGCAGGCTTCATCTTGCCGTGCACCTTGCCAAGCCGATACTCGGGGAAGGTTGCTGTGAGCATTTCAAAGCCTTCTTCGAGGTTCTGCAGGTCGATTTTCTCACTTTCCTTGATGAGCGGATAGACGAAGTAAACCTGCCGGCCGAGGTTCACCTCCCGCCTGATGATCTGGTGCAGACCCGATATCTGGGTGCTCAGCTGGTGGAGTGTGTGCACGGGTTTGCGGCCTGGAGGCATCTCGTCGATGACACTGACATCCAGATCGCCATAGATGGTCATTGCAAGTGTGCGGGGAATGGGGGTCGCCGTCATGACAAGCACATGAGGCGGCTGGGTATTTTTCTGCCAGAGTTTGGCGCGCTGGGCCACGCCAAAGCGGTGTTGCTCGTCAATTACGACGAAACCGAGGTTGCGGAATTCCACCCAATCCTCTATAAGGGCGTGGGTTCCGACGAGGATGTGTATTTTTCCCTCCTTCAGGTCATCGAGGAGTTGTTGTCGTTTCTTTCCCTTGACAATGCCCGTAAGCAGTTGTACATTAAGGTCCATGCCGCCGAGCATTGATGTGAGCGTGGCCAGGTGCTGCTCGGCCAGGATTTCGGTGGGTGCCATGATGCAGGCCTGGTAGCCGTTGTCAATGGCAAGCAGCATGCACATCAGCGCCACGAGTGTCTTGCCGGAGCCCACATCTCCCTGCAGCAGGCGGTTCATCTGGCGGCCCGAACCCATGTCGGTACGGATCTCTCGGATGACCCTTTTCTGCGCGTTTGTCAGGGGGAAGGGCAGGTAATGGTGGTAAAAAGTGTTGAAGGCGTTGCCCACTTTCGTGAAGACATAGCCTCGGTACTTGCGCCGCTGGTCGCTGGCATAGCGCAGCATGTTGAGCTGCACAAAGAAGAGTTCCTCGAACTTCAGTCGCAGGGTGGCCCGTCGCACATCGTCGGTGGTCTTCGGATAGTGTATGAGGCGGCAGGCCTCGTCGTGCGAAAGGAGGTGCAAGCGGTTGATGATGTCGGGTGTGAGGTTTTCGGGCAGCGGTGTCCGCAGTTGTTCCAAGAGGGTTTTCTGGATTTTCTCCAGGGCGCGTGAGTTGAGGCCGCGCTTCTTCATGCGCTCGGTTGTCACATAGTAAGGCTGCAAACCCATCTCAGACAGCACCACCTTGTCGGCACGGTCGATGTCGGGATGGGTGAATTGCAGACGCCCGTTGAAGGCGGTCGGTTTCCCGAATACAATGTAGTCGATGCCTGCCTTGTAGTTGTCGTAGACATATTTGGTGCCGTTGAACCACACGAGATCGACCACACCATGGCCGTCGGTGAAGTGTGCCACGATGCGTTTCTTGCGCAGGCCCATGCTGTATTCCTCGAAACTGAGTATCCTGCCGCGTATCTGCACGAAGGCAGAGTTGGCCGTGAGTTCACTGACTGCGTAGATGCGGCTGCGGTCGATATACTTATACGGATAGTACTCGAGCAAGTCTCCCCAGGTGTGTATGTTGAGTTCCTTGCCCAAGATTTCCTTTCGCTGCGGTCCAACGCCGGAAAGGTACTTGATGTCCTGGTCCAGTTGGGTATATCGCATGGTGGCAGCCGGTCCGGTTCTATTCCTCGCCTATGACATGGAGGTAGCGCATTCCGTGCTGGAGTTCCCTGACTTCCTCGGGCGAGATGATTTGGCCGAGGATGGTATAGGCATAGGCCAGCGATGCCGCCGGACCCTCACCGGTGGTGATGAGGCCGTCGACGGTGACCACTTCGCCCGTTGGGGTGCAGCCGTTCAGGTATTCCTCGAACGAGGGATAGCAGGTGGCGCGCTTGCCCTGAAGCAGGTTGAGCAGCCCGAGCACCATGGGAGCGGCACAGATGGCACCGATGTGGCGGCCCTTGGCATAGTGGGCAAGGAGCAACTGCCGCAGGGGCTCGCACTTGTTCAGGTTGTCGGCACCGGGCCAACCGCCTGGAAGAAGCAGCCAGTCGGCGTCGTCGAAACTCTCAACATCCTGCAGGCGGGCGTTGGCGACGACGGTCTGGTTCTGTGCGCTGGTCACTTCCAGCGAGTCACTGATGCTCACGGTTACTACATCCTGGCCGCCGCGACGGAGAATGTCGACGGGGGCAAGGGCCTCGATGATTTCAAAGCCATCGGCTAAAAACTCATAAATCTTTGCCATTATCAATTGTGTTATTTCGGTTGTTCGTATGTTTTCCAAAGTACAAAGATAAAGAAAAAAAGCGGAACGGCGTGAAACAAGCCCCCAGAAAGTGTAAGTTTTTTGACAGTGTGCAATTTTCCGGCAATGCAGAAAAGCAAAATTTTCACCCATTTCATCGGCATTTCCACCCTCTTTTCCTACCCCTCGGACTGCAAGTGGGCCCCAGACGCATTTCCATTTGGGCTAAACCGCAACGCATTTTCCATCTGGTTGAACTCCAACTGAGGCCAAATCGCAATCCGTTTGGGCCTCATTCGGAAAACGGTTGGCTTGCACCTTTGCTACAGAAACTCATAGCCCGCTGTCTATCAGTTACTTAAACAGATACTCATAATTCGTCATCATTTCACTCCAATGACAGGATTTGCCGATCCAGAGGCCGAAAAGCGCTTACAATCCGAAAGTGTGCAATTCCGTTTAAGCCCCGGTCGTTTCCGTGAAACATCGGAAAAGATTTTGCTGATAGCAAAGTTTCTTTTACTTTTGCACATAGCAAACCAGAACAAACCGACTTGCCTATGCCCACCACTCCCCTCCGCTTTGCCCTCTTCGGCAACGAATACCAGGCCCGAAAGTCCCTGGCCATCGAGCAGGTGCTCAACAGTCTGGCAAAAAGGAAGGCCGAGGTGATTGTCGAGCGCAAGTACCTTAACTTCCTGCTCTCGCACTTCCATTTGCCCATCGGTGCCGACAAGGCTTTCGACGGGCAGGACTTCACGGCCGACTTTGCCGTGTCGCTGGGTGGCGACGGCACCCTGCTGACCGCCGCCAGCTGCGTGGCCGAGAAGCAGATGCCCATCGTGGGCATCAATGTCGGGCGGCTGGGATTCCTCGCTGACATCGCTCCTGAAGAGTTTCCGCAGATAATCGACGAAATCTATGCCGGGAAAGTGCGCACCGAACGCCATACGGCCATCGAGATTCAGACGGAAGGCGAACCCCTCTCGGGCATTCCCTATGCCCTGAACGACATCGCCCTGCTCAAGCGCGACCATGCATCGATGATCAGCATCAATGCCGCCATCGACCGTATGCCCGTGGCCAGTTACCAAGCCGACGGGCTCATCGTTTCCACTCCGACAGGGTCGACCGCCTACAACCTCTCGAACGGAGGTCCCATCATGGCTCCCGACACCGCCAACCTGTGCCTCACACCGGTGGCTCCCCACAGCCTGACACTGCGTCCCATCGTCGTCAGCGACCAAAGCGAGATAACACTCACCGTCGAGAGCCGTTCGCACAACTTCCTCGTAGCCATCGACGGCAGGTCGGAGCCGCTCAGTCAAGGCACCGTCGTCAAGATAAGGAAGGCACCGTTCCCCATCCTTATCGTCAAACGCAGCGGCCACCAATATTTCGACACCCTCCGCACAAAACTCATGTGGGGCGCCGACCAACGGCAATAACCTATCCAACCACCCGAGAATGAGCCTGAAAGAAAAGATAAAAGCAAAATTCCAGCTTGCAGAGACGCGCTACAGCGTGCGGCAGATAGGCAAATGGCTGTGGCAGGCTTCGCGCGGCAACCGCCTCCAGGCAGCGCTGAATGCCACCATAGGACTGCTCTTCGTGGCAGAGGCACTGGCACAGGTGTGGGCCATACAACACACCATCGATGTGGCAGCCGGCAACACCGAGGGCAACATCTACCTCGCCGTGACCATCGTCGGACTGCTCATCCTCGCCAGTTTCGCCCTGCACATTGCCGAAATATGGGTCAAGAACCTGCTGGGCATCAAGGCACAGAACCGCATGCAGCAGCAAATGCTCGACCGCCTGCTACGCTCCGAATGGAAAGGAAAGGAGCAATACCACTCCGGCGATGTGATTAACCGGCTGGAGTTTGATGTCGTCCAGGTGGTCAACTTCATAACAGAGAGCCTGCCGAACATACTCAGCGTGCTGGCCATGTTCCTCGGAGCATTCTGCTACCTCTTCTCCATGGACCGCATACTGGCCGTCATCGTCACCGCCATCATGCCCCTATTCCTGCTTGTCAGCAAGATTTATGTAAGGCAGATGCGCCACCTCTCCCGCCAAGTGCGCAACAGCGACTCACAGGTGCAGAGCGTACTGCAGGAGACCGTCCAGAACCGCATGCTCATAAAGACGCTCGAACGCGGGTCGTTCATGGTGCAGCGGCTGGAAGACACCCAGAGTGTGCTTCGCGCAAATGTGGTGCGCCGCACCAAGTTCAGCCTCTTCAGCAACCTCATCATCAATGCAGGCTTCTCGCTGGGCTATCTCATCGCCCTGTTGTGGGCTGCCCTTCGCATGTCGGCCAACACACTGACCTTCGGTGGAATGACCGCATTCCTGCAACTGGTGAACCGCATCCAGACCCCGGCACGCAACCTCATGTCGGTCATCCCCACCATGGCCAGCACCTTCACGGCTGCCGAGCGGCTCATGGAACTGGAGGAAATGCCGCTGGAAACACAGGGCGACGACATCACCATGCAAGCTCCCTGCGGCGTACGGCTGACGGAAGTGACCTATGCCTATGCACCCGAAGAAGGCAACATACTGGACCAGTTGTCGTTCGACTTCACCCCGGGTTCCTGTACGGCGGTGCTGGGCGAGACCGGAGCCGGCAAGACAACGCTCATCCGTATGCTCCTGGCACTGCTACAGCCCAACGCCGGAAAGATAGAGGTGTACGACCAGACGCTGGTTGTGGAGAACTCACCGCTGCTGCGCAACAACTTCGTCTATGTACCGCAAGGCAACACCCTGATGAGCGGTTCCATACGCGACAACCTGCTGCTGGGCAATCCCAATGCCACCGAACAGCAGATGTGGGATGCCCTGGAAAAGGCATGCGCAGACTTCGTGCACGACCTTCCCGAACAACTCAACACCGCCTGCACCGAATCAGGAGGAGGACTGAGCGAGGGACAGGCCCAGCGCATTGCCATAGCGAGGGCCTTACTCCGCAACAGAGCCATCATGCTCTTCGACGAAGCAACCAGCGCACTCGACCCCGAGACCGAGAAACAACTCCTGCAGAACATCCTCTCGTCGCACCAGAAGACCATCATCTTCATCACTCACCGCCCCGCCGTGGTGGAATACTGCGACCAGGTGCTCACCATCGAGAAACTATAACCGCATAAACAAACTCTCAGACATAACACATGAAGCGTAACATTGCAATCGTACTGGCCGGCGGCGTGGGCAAGCGACTGGGCATCTCCACACCGAAACAGTTCTTCAAAGTGGCAGGAAAGATGGTGATTGAACATACCATCGATGTCTTTGAACACAATCCGCACATCGACGAGGTGGTGATTGTGTCGAATCCGATGCTCATCTCCGACATCGAGAACATCGTGCTGCGCAACGGCTGGAAAAAGGTGGCACGCATACTGAAAGGCGGAAAGGAACGCTACGACTCTTCGCTGGCTGCCATCCGTGCTTTCGAGGGAGAGGATGTGAACCTTATTTTCCACGATGCCGTACGCCCACTGGTGAGCCAGCGCATCGTAGACGATGTGGTGGAAGCACTGAAGACCTACAAGGCCGTCAATGTGGCCATACCCACTGCCGACACCATTATTGCCGTAAAGGGCGATTTCATCGACCATATCCCCGACCGTTCGGCACTGCGCCGAGGACAGACCCCACAGGCCTTCGACAGGGAAATAATTGCACAAGCCTACGAAAAGGCGCTCAAAGACCCCGAGTTCAAGACCACCGACGACTGCGGCGTGGTGAAACGCTACATGCCGGAAGTACCCATCTATGTGGTCAAGGGCGAGGAAATGAACATGAAACTGACCTACAAGGAAGACACATACATGATGGACAAGTGCTTCCAACTGAAGAACACGGAGACCAACAATGTGGAATACGGCAGTCAGGACTTCGCCGGTAAGGTGGCCGTTGTGTTCGGCGGCAGTTACGGTATTGGCCTGGAAACGGCAACGCTGCTGGAAGAACAGGGCGCAAAGGTCTACTCCTTCGCGCGCAGCACCACCCAGACCGATGTGGGAAACCGCGACGATGTAGCACGCGCCATGGCCGGAGTGATGGAGGCAGAAGGCCGTATCGACTTCGTGGTGAACACCGCAGGCGTGCTCAACCGTCAACCTCTCACCGCCATGAGCAACGAGATTATCCAGACTGCGGTACAGACGAACTTGCTGGGTACCATCAATGTGGCACTCGAGGCCTACCCCTACCTGAAGGAAACACGCGGAAGACTCCTCTTCTTCACATCGAGTTCGTATACCCGCGGACGGGCTTTCTACAGCATATACTCCTCGACCAAGGCTGCCATCGTCAACTTCGTACAGGCCATTGCACAGGAATGGGACAGCGAAGGAATCAAGGTAAACTGCATAAATCCCGAGCGTACAAAGACGCCTATGCGGGTAAAAAACTTCGGAACGGAACCCGATGAGACGCTGCTGACTGCCCGACAGGTGGCAGAAGCGACCCTGCGCACACTGGTGTCCGACTATACCGGACAAGTGGTGGATGTCAGACGCAACACCAAGGAAACGGAATAATAAGAAAGTAAAGCCAAATAAACAGGAAGAGGGGGGCCAAACGCAAAATGGTTTGGATCCCCCTCAATTTATTATAGGCTGCTATGATGACCTGGATATTACCCTTGCAGGGAGCGCAGAACGGGCTTCAGTTCTTCGTCCGACCAGCGACGGTCCATGTCGAAGAAGGCTTTCACATGGTGGCTCACCCGCTTCTCCTCAGGAGGCAGTTGCATATAGTCGCCGAAGAACTGCCGGAGATAATTGTCGTAGCCGTTCGACAGCGGCACCTCCAATCCCTCGAACGGGAAGAACACCTGATGCCCGGCCCACGACTTCGGGTAGATTTCACGCTCGTTGTACACCCCACAGTAGACAACTACATTGGTAGCTGAGGCAAAATCGTACCACCGGCAGATGCGTTCCATCTTTCCCAACAATGCCTTTCGCATGGGACGGCGGAAGAAAAAGCCGGCTGTCTTCACCAGAAAACGCCCCCATTCGCTGCGCTTGCCCAGTAAAGAAAGGTAATCGGAGAACCTGTTGTGGGTGGAGATGGCCTCCAGGCGGTTGCTTATCTTGCGGAAACGGCGCTTCAACCGGGCTGCCTCGGCAAGGTCGTCAGCCGTACCATCGAGCGGAAAGATGTCGATGAATAGCCCTGTCACGCAGGGGGTGTCGACCTCCTCTATGAGCGTGGTGTTGCGGTTACACATCTTCGTGAAATGGAACGGGTAGTTGTCGGTGTTCCACGGAGTGAGTACCTCGTAGTCGCCAAGTTCCTTCCCGTCCGTCAATGCCAGGAACCGGTCGTAGTCGGGCCGTGGCATGAACAGGTCAATGTCGTCGTCCCACGGGATGATACCATGGTGACGCACCGCACCGATGGCTGTACCACCGCCACAGAAATAGGTCAGATTTTGCTCACGGCAAATCTTGTCAAACGCCCGCAGCACATCAACGATGATGGCATTCCACCGCGGCTGCTGTTCCTTTGTGACTGTCTGCATAGTGTTCTTACGGTTTCCTGCCCTGAAATCCCAGGGACAGACAAATTTACTGCTTAATTTTTGAACATCAAATAAAAAGCGGTAAATTTGCCACGATGAGCGAAACACTGAAACAAAAAACGGCAAAAAGTCTCTTTTGGGGAGCCATGAACAACGGATTCACACAGGTGTTGAATCTCGTCATCGGCATATTCCTGGGACGCCTGCTGTCGCCTGAGGACTACGGCATCGTCGGTGTGCTCACCATTTTTACCGTCATTGCCGGCAACCTGCAGAGCAGTGGGTTCACGCAGGGCCTCATCAACCTTAAGACCCCAACCGCACGCGACTACAATGCCGTATTCTGGTTCAACATCCTTGCAAGTTTCACCATCTATGCAGTACTTTTCCTAAGTGCACCCGCCATTGCCTGGTTCTTCCATGAACCGCGCCTGGTGCTGGTTTCACGGGTCGTCTTCCTCAGTTTTGTCATCTCTTCATTCGGAATTGCCCACAATGCATACCTGCTGAAGAACATGATGAACCGCGAGATAGCCGTCAGCAGCGGCATTGCCTTGATTGTATCAGGCACGCTGGGCATTGTTCTCGCCCTGAAAGGGTATGCCTACTGGAGCTTGGTCTGGCAGCAGATTGTGTATATCACCGTACTGAACATGGGACGATACTACTTCGTTTCGTGGCATCCCAGCCGGAAAATCGACTTCCAGCCAGTCAGGGAAATGTTCGGATTCTGCGTCAAGATACTGGCCACTAATATCCTGAACACTCTCTCGCAGCAGGTGCTTACCTTCATATTCGGACGCCTCTTCCCCATCAAGCAGGTAGGAAACTACACACAGGCAAACAAATGGAACACGCAGGCTCACTCCTTTGTGTCGGGCACCTTGTCGCAAGTGGCACAACCTCTGCTGGTAACCATCCAGGGCGAAACCGACCGTGAGGTGCGCATCTTCCGCAAGATGATGCGCTTCACGGCCTTCCTTTCCTTCCCCGTAATGCTGGGATTGGCACTCGTGGCCAACGAATTCATCGTGCTGGCCATTACCGAAAAATGGCTGGCAAGCGTACCTTTGATGCAAATTTTATGCATAGCCGGAGCGTTCCTCCCCTTCTATACACTCTACCAAAACCTTGCCGTGAGCAATGGAAGGAGCGATATTTACCTCTGGGTGAATGTCGCACAGGTCGCTACACAAATCATACTGGTCATCGCCTTTGCGGCAAAGGGTATGCAGGCAGTTGTCATTGCCTACACCGTTTTCGTCATTCTATGGTTGCTGGTGTGGCATTTCTATGCCCATAAACTCATTGGAATCAGACTGAGAAAGGTGCTGGCCGACATCGTTCCTTTCCTTTTCATCGCACTGGGGACCATGGCTTGCACTTATTTTCTTACTAAAGAAATACGCATTTTGTGGCTGCTCTTGCTCTCACGCATCGCCATTGCCATTGCGATTTACACCGTAGCCATCAAGATATTCCGCCCAGAAATGCTGAATGAGTGCCTTGATTTCCTCAAAAAGCGTACTTAAGCTGCAACCAGGTCAGATACAAGCGGCGGGAGAATAGATAGAAAAAGGTTGCCAGTTTGTATCCATGCTTTCTCTTATACAGCGCCACACAAAGGCGAGAACCTAAGCATTTCTTCCAAAAATCGCCCATTTCATCGAGTTTTTCAGCAGGCATACCAAAGCGTCTGGCATGCCGATAAAGGTCGACAAAGCCCATGCGCAACGCTACCTGATACCGTTTCGCATCGGGAACGGCATTGAAGAAATCAAAAACCACCTTGCTGGCATGAAGAAAACTGGCATTGGCTTTTGCTGAAATGGTATGCGTATATGATGCGTTATTGTCAGCACGATAGTAGTAGCAGATGGCATCGGTGGTGGCACGCTTGGCAAAATAGAGCAGGCGCGGCACCAAGGCGAGATCCTCGCCGTAGTCAATTCCCTTAATGGGAAACAACTGGTGCTCCTCAAACAGACTGCGGCGATAGAGCCGTCCCCATATTCTGTTGCTCTCAACATTATGACATAGCATGCGCTTCAGATAGTGCACGGTATTCCCCTTGAACGGAAGCACCTGCTCGGTGGAATTTTCCGAAAAATAGATACCATAGGCGCCATCCACCACATCGGCACCGGTTTCTTCCATTTTTGCCACCAGTTGTTCCACGGCATCCATCGGAAGGAAGTCGTCGCTGTCGACATGCATAACGCATTCGCCGCTGGCATGCTGCATGGCTGTGAGGCGGGCAGCACCCAATCCGCAGTTAGTGTAATGATGGATAATCCGTACCCGCCCTGCCCTTTCGGGATACCTGGCCAGCATTTCCCTGAGAACATCAGTGCTATTGTCGGGCGAACAGTCGTTGACAAAGATATATTCAATGTCGCCGTAGGTCTGACCGAAAAGCGATTGGGCACATTTCCCAATGTATTTTTCCACCCCGTAGATGGGAACCAGAATGCTTACTTTCATCGTTTTGCCGGTTAAGAAGTCATGAATAGATAGATGAGTCGGAGATTGTGGAGGAGTAAGAAGGTGGTAGTACACCACAGAATAGTCCTGACAGTCATTTTTCCCCTCCGGGTTTGATCCGCTTTCAGCACATAGGCAATGGCCAGCGGTAGGGCAAACGCCCAGTGGGCGGTCATGATATACACCTCGTTCAGTCCGAATCCAAACACCACATGCAATACCATATCCAGCGCAAAGAACGACAATACCGTCCAAAGGAAACGCTCGCGGCGTCCCAGCCAGATGCCCAAAAGGAAAAAGACGGCAATTATAAGTTCTATAAGATAGTTCCACCAGTGGTTGTAGGGAACTATGACTGGACGCGAACGGAGCACATCTTCCAACAGATTGGTTTCATGAAGTTGTAATGATTCGCCCATGAGATTCTCCCGAATGCTTGGCCAGCGCGGCGTGCTGACATCGGTCCAGCGGCTGAACTCTCCTTTTGCAATAGGCTTACCGGCATTCTTGTTCCATATTTTCTTATGATCACGCACATACTTTTCGTGTGCCTTCTGGCGGATGATGCGCTGCACTCCATGGGCAATCGTAGCGGAGTCGGCGGTCGTACAGGTATCGACATACTGCTGATAGATGGCATCGCGGTGTTTTTTCGTTTCGCGGGCTTTTGCCTCTTTGCGGGCCATTTCCTTTGGCCAGACAAACTTCCGGTACTCCCATCGAGCAAATCCCCACATTAGCAATGCCGGAAAAAGCACTGCCAAGAGGAGAAACTTCGGCCGGAAGAAATGCCAACGGTTGGTGAAAAAGGCTGCCATAAAGACTTTCAGACCATTGTTGAGCGACACTCCTGCCGTCAGGATGAACAGCACAACCGTTTCTACAATGCCCATCTGCCGTTGTTCCCGCTGCCGTTTGCCAGCCACATACAGCGTGAGCAACAACAGGAAAAGCGACAAACAGAAGTGGTCGGGAACCATGAACGAAAGCATGATGTAGGCAAACGAGAAGAAAAGTGTCGTCAGCAGGAGGGCATCCTGACGCACCAATCCAATCTGTTGCCGTAATATTCGGTAGAAGAACACCACGGAATAGACACCGCAGAGCACCCAGATGACGGCCACAATGACCTGCGCAAGGTTCAGCCCCGTCAGCGAGATGAGCAGTTGGTTCAGTTGATTGGGCAGGTACATGAAGAACGCCAACAACGGATGTCGGTAGACATTGTAGGCTGGAGTCCAGCTGGACAGCACCTCATAGGTGAGCGGATCGAATCCGGAAACACGGAAATTCTGTACAAACAGGCGGTGGTAGTGGGCGCTCTGCTGTGAGAATACGGCAAAATAGCGCATCACCGTCAGCATGTTCAGTGCCGAAAAGAATAACAGGGCTATCAGCGCCGGAAGCCGTTCTTCACGGTGTATGGAAAAAAGTCGGAGCAATTTTTTCATTGTATAAGTTGTTTGCAAACTGTTATCTGGTGGGAGCATTTCTCTTTTCCCATGCCTGTGTCTTTATTCCTTTTGTCTTATTATATAATAAGGTATGCCGTTCAAGACAGCCAAAACTGTCTTTTTCTTACCCAATATCAGTCCTTCCTCTCTGCTCTTTGACGGTATTACGGGTCAGAAAATAGCGTACCAGCACGAAATTGACTGGCACACAGATGGCAAACACCGGCAACATGGCCCACTGCTTTGCCACTCCCAGCCAGAGAAACAGCATCAACAGCAGTGTCTGGAGGGTGTAGTTGACGACATGGGCAAGTGCGAAACCTGCTCCACGCTGCATGTTCGACTTCACTTGGAAGGTGAAAGTGACCGATGCAACATAGTTGAACAGGAAACTCACCACATAGGCAATGGTGTTCGCCAGCGTAGGATGCATCCAACGGATGAGCAGCAGATAAACGCAATACTGCAGCAGTGTGGCTGCCACACCCACCAGGGCGAAGCGCACCATCTGACCCAATGCCTGCCGATGGCGGTCAATCAAAGTACCTATAATATCCCTTATCTGCATAATCCAGCATTTCCTTGTCGCCCTTGCTGTCGCCGAAGGCTATGATTTCCAGTTCTTTCCTGTCGGGCAGCAGGGGCTTTATGCGTTCCACCTTTTCCTGTCCATGGCAATTCTTGGATGCCAGCCGTCCCGTCACAAGGCCGTCGACAACCTCCAATTGTGTTCCCACCACCTCCACTTCCACATCAAACTGCTGCATGATGGGCACCACCCAGTTGCCGGCACTGGCACTGACGATGATGACACGGGCGCCTTCCTCATTAGCCTGTGCAATGCTCTTCAGCGCCGATGGGCGCACCAATCGGATGTTTTTCCGGGCAAAGCGGCAACAGAGTTCTTCGAAGGCATAGACGGGCATGCCTCCGAAGAAATGACGCAGGAACCGCTCTTTCATTCTCGTATTGGAATAGCGGCCCAACTTCATCAGCACCAACAGCGGGCTCATGCGGAGCAGATAAAGCAGCAGACGGACGCTTCCCCTGCGGTATCGCGCCAGTTCAATCATCGTGTCGCGGCTGGTTATCGTACCGTCAAAATCATATAGATAGACTTTTTTCATCCGTTCGGTTGTTTACAGCACATAAATGATGAAGAGGAACGCCAGTATCCAGGCCAGCACGATGAGCTGTATGAAGCGGTCGCGGAGCATTACCTTGGTGGGATCGCCGCTCTTCTGGTCGACCACGGCTATCTGGATGTAGCGCAGCAGCCCTATGAGCACGAAGATGCTGGTGAGGTAAAGGTGGTTGGTATGGAAATTCTTGACCACCTCGGGCGACACAGTGTACATGATGTAGCACACCAGCGTGATGCTCCCCGTTATGGTGATGGCCTCGTTGATGAAGGTAAGGTTGTAGCGAGAGGTATTCTTCCGCGGAGCCTCACCCGTCTGGTTCATGCGTATCACATCGTCCCTCCGCTTGGCAAAGGAAAGGAACAGCGTGAGCAGGAAGGTCATGAGCAGAATCCACTGGCTGGGATGTATGTTGCCGGCGACGGCACCTGCCATGATACGCAGCACGAAGCCAAAGGCTATGACGCAGACATCGACGATGGCAAAGTTCTTCAGCCAGGCACAGTAGCAGAGGTTCAGCACGAAGTATCCGCCGATGACGATGGCCACTTTCGGTATTACTGCTGCAGGCAACAGCAGGATGAACATTGCCGACAAGGCTGCCATGAGTGCCATAAGCCCGTAGGCCTGCAACTTGCTGACAGCCCCCGAGGCTATCGGGCGATTGCACTTGACGGGATGGCGGCGGTCGTCCTCCAGATCGACGATGTCGTTAAAGCAATAGATTGCCGAGGCAGCGAAACAGAAGGCAAAGAAAACGAGGATGCCATTCAACAGCGCCTGCCGGTTGAAAAGCATTCCACCGAAGAACATCGGCAGGAATACGAAGAAGTTCTTTATCCACTGCTTGGGACGAATCAGTTTGAAGAGATATTTCATTGCGGTAGTTTTTTTACGATGAAATCAACAGTTTTATGCAGCAGCCAGGCCAGTGGCAGGGTTATGAGCAGGCAAAGGAGCGCCGTGGGCCAGTAGCCCAGGTGATGGGGTTCGATGTAGCGGAGCACGAAATGGACATGTATCAGGTAGACTTCCAGGCTGATGGTGCCTACGAACGCCAGTATGCGGCCGATGAAACGGGGCGTTTTCTCCAGCAGGTGTGCCAGCAGCAGACAGCCGGCCACGGTGAGCGGAATGTAGAGCATGCGGCCGATGAACAGTGGAAACCGCCCGTGGTGCATTTGTTCCATATGGATGCTTGCCGCCAGTGGAAGCAGGACGAAGAGCAGCACCAACCACCATGAACTGCCGTCATGGGTCTTTTCCTGTCGGATCCACTCTCCGCAGTTCACCCCGATGAAGAAAATCGGCATGCGGCTCCAGAAAATCTCGATGTGCCCTACCGTCTGATGGACGGGGGTCACCCACTGCACCATGACGCACCATACCACCATGAGCAGCGGCAGCCAGCGGTAGTCGGGATGACGGCGGATGAGTTCCATATAGAAAGGTGATACCCAATAAAAGAAGAGTATGGCCGGTATGTACCAGAAAGTGAGTTCGTCGTGCAGCCAGAAATCCCAGTTCACGAGGATGTCGCCCAGCAGGTCGACTATCGAGGTGCTGTGTCCGCCGTGGCTGAGGTAGTCTGGCACATAATAGAGCGAGGCCATGAGCAGCCAGGCAGGGTAGATGCGGATGAGCCTCCGGTAGATGAACTTGCGGTAGAGGCGCTTGAACGGGAGTCCAGGCTGGCGCTGCCGTGCCTTCGTCCAGGCGTACCACAGTCCCATTCCGCTGAGGAAGAAGAAAAAGTCGACGCCGATGTTGCCCGTCCGGCGGAGGCCGAAGAAATGGTCGGCACGGGGCAGATAGACATGGAACAGCACGATGATGAGCATGGCAAAGCCCATCAGTTCGCCGCGTTTCCGGCTGATGGCGTTCCAGTTGATGGCGGGCAATGGTTTCATTGGCTGGTTAGTATTTCGGGCTTGGCAGGCGTTTCAACATTTCGTGGTAGAGATAGGCAATCACGATGGATGCCACCAGATAGACAAGCAGGCCTGTATAGAGGTCGCCGCGGCGGGAGATGGGAATGAACACCTTTCGAAGGATGGGGTGAACCACAAAGAGTGCCGCCGAGACAGTGCCCACCCATTCGAACAGGCGCAGCACGCATCGGGGCAGGATTTTCACCAGTGTGAAGCCTGCCGAGCAGACAAACAGGGGCACGAAGAACCAGGCGGTAAATCCGTTGCTGTAGTTCAGTACGACAACTACCGAGACAACGAAGAACAGGAGGTTGTACCAAAAGCCCACAAGTTGTTGGTTGAAGCGTGCATAGAGCAGGCCTATGCCGAAGGGAAGCATGCCTCCTACGAAGTTGTAGCGCAGGTAGTTCAGTGCGTCATCGCCCGGCTGGCAGAGCATCTGTGCCGCCATGCAAAGGACAATGGCGGCCAGCGTGAAGCCCCAGTGGCGCTTATAGAGCAGCAGACGGTAGAGCAGGTAGAGTTGTACCATGAGTCCGAAGAACCAGTAGGGACCTGGCCAGATGACATGGTGGGGTTCCGGCATGAAGTTATTGACCATGAGCAGTTGCGTCACTATGTCGGTCAACTTGTAACGATGTGCCCCGGGCGTGATGTTATCGACAACGAGGAAGAGCACGAAGCCGAAAATCATCATGCGGAAGAGTTTCAGCCAATGGTAGCGCATGAACCTCCAGAGTCCGGAGACCCAGCCTTTGAGGTACGACTGCCAGTCGGTGGCCAGTTGTACCGTATTGCCCTGTGGCAGGACGCCGGGCCGCTCGTACTTCATGACTAGTCCGTAGGCACTCAGGAATAGGAATATGGGCACGCCGTAGTGGCCGAAGAAGGAGAACAGGTGGATGAATAGCCTGTTGTCGGGGTGGCCGAGAATATACATGAGCGAGTCAACATTGTCTTGGTTGTAGTTGTACTCGTTCTCGTGTACGATGCCGCGCAGCCAGTGGCAGTAGTTGTGCAGCACGATGGAGAGAATGGCTATGCCCCTGAGTGCCGTGCATTCGGCTCGTGAAAGGAGTTGGGCGTTGTTCATTTGGGTTGTTTCTTGGGCTTGAGCGTGTCGTAGTCGACCGTGTTCTTGATGATGCGCGGCCGATGTTCATCGTAGTTGGGCGAAAGGATGTTGTACTCCTCATGGTAGGAAGGGGTGTGAATGCCAGCCAGATAGACCAGCGTGTGTGCCAGTGCATCGGTCATGAGGCGTCGGTCCTTGGCGGCAACTATCTGTGCATAGAGGTCGGGATGGTTCTTGACAAACTTCTCCGAACAGTACATCCAGAAGGGAACATCGAACTCGTAGTGGGCGAGTTCGTAGTCAATGGCGGCCTGATGGTTGCGGCAGAAGAACTTGCGGTTGCCCTCGTAGCACTCCTCACCGTGGTCGGGCACATAGATGACGATGGCGTCCTGCCCCTCGAAGCGCGAGCAGATGAGGTCGACGATGGAGTCGTTGTAGAGCGTGGCGTTGTCGTAGTTGGCCAGTATATCGCGCTGTCCGTCGGTGAGGTCGCGGCGGGTCTGGGCGTAGTCGTTTTTCGTGAAGTGCCTGCGGTTGACGGGAGTGCGCTGCGAATAGTTCACATGCTGGCCCATCAGGTGGAAGATGGTCAGGCGCGGGCCGTCCTGCGGAGCCAGTCGGTCGTAGTCGTCGAGCAGTTGTTTGTCGTAGCGGTGTATCTTATCGTTGCGCAGGTCGAACTGCGACTGGCTGAGTTGCTCGTTGTTCAGGAAGAAGCCTCCGCTGAAGTCGTAGACGGCCTCCTTGGCCTTTGGCAGGAACTGGTTGGTCAGGAAGGTCACTTTGTAGCCGGCCTTCTTGAACAGCTGGGTGAAGAGCGGATAGTCGCACCATTCGCCTTCCTGCCCCACCACATGCATGGAGAAGAGTTCCTTGAACACGAACGAGGTGAGGTTCCAATGGGCTATCACATCGCTGAAGGGCACGAGCCGGCCGGTTTGCTGGCGGGCAATCTGCCGCGGGGTGGTGGGATAAGGATAGCCGTACTGCTGCGAGTGGGTCTTGCCGTAGCTTTCGCCGATGATGAGCACGATGCTGGGCACGCGATAGTCACAACTGTCGACCACGCCGCAGCCTATTCCGTCAATCAGTTTCGCCAGTTGTCTGGCTGCCAGGCGGTTGGCCTGTATGCTGAACACAAGGCGGTCGATGGGCTTGTAGAGTTCTGCATGTTTCTTTCCGGTGAGCAGCCGTTCCATGTCGCCCACATTCTCGCGGGTCATGATGTGCCAAACGGCCTGCTTGTTGAAGAGCGAATGAGCTCCGGCTGCCACGAGCAGGGCCAGCAGGCAGGCTCCCAGCAGGGGCTCGATGCTATGGTAGGAGCGGACAAGACGCCCGTCAAGACGCAAGCCCTGCCTGCGAATGCCGCGAACAAATCCTACCAGCAGCGCATGAACCACCAGCAGCAGCCACACCCAACCGGTGCGACCGGTGAAGAGATCGGTGGTGAGATAGGTGCGGAAAAACTCGCCGGCCTCGCGGCTATTGGTCTCACCCACCAGCAATAGCATGGTCGGATTGAGCGTGGAACCGAAACGCTGGAAGCAGTAGACATCGACAAGCGCCACGGCGTAGAGCACCACATAGAGCAGCCGCCGCACCCATCGCCGCACTCCTTCGGGCAGGATGGCCAGCACGACGCAGCACAGATAGACATCAAGCAGCAGTTCCCAGTAGAGATTTTCGTACAGATGTATGTGCTTGTAGGGCAACTTAGTGGTCCATGCACAGATGCAACCGAGCAGGTACATCGTCACGAAGAAGAGCCCGTTCAGCCGAACGGGTGCGACTACGGCACGCAAAAAACCGGTTAACAATCTGGCTGCTTTCATGGGGTTGACTGATTTTGCTTCCGCAAAATTAACGCAACCAAGTCAGACAGCAAAATAAAACGGTCGTTTTTATTGCCTTTTCGCCCTGTGCCATTGCCCAAGACTCCCTTGGCAGCCTTGCGGAAATGATAAAAAATCGTTACAAAACGGAAAAGTGTGCAATCGGAAATCTGGACCGGTAAAGGGCAGATGTGAGAGAAGAATATGCCTGTTTGCTTCCTTTTCAGCCGCTTGCCTGATGCAATTGGGCCCCACTTACACTTCCATTTTACGGTTTTCACACAACGAAACCTATCCGATTACACGCCAAATGGGCCTCACTTGCATTGCGAGAGAGACCTATTTAGACTTCAAGGGAACGGCAGCTGGAAGAATTTTTCTTACAAGTCACTGTATATCAATCGTTTGCAAGGCTATAGAAATAAAGCAGTTTTTGGCATCAAAGACGAGCATGCTCACCAAAAACGGCAAACCAGCACAGGAAAAGTCCCACTGTGCAGTAAAATATCTTTACAAAAGATGTTGGCTGGAAGACTCTCCGACAGAAGCGTAAGACTCATGTATGGCGTTCCAGGCCGAGCTTACGCTGATGCCAGATTTCAACGGAATTGATGATGTTCTGCCAAAGGATGTAGCAGCCTGGACCTACGGTAGCCAGCGGATGGAGGTAGGTCAGTGCCACCCACACGGCAAAGGCGGTGTTCTTCTGCCCCAAGCCCTGCCCCGACTCGGTCACTGTGGAGGTGTAATGACCCACAAAACGCCCGACGGCATACTGCACGATACAGGTCAGCAACCCGAGCAATGCAATGACAACGAGCAACAGTGCGGGCGCAGCCGAGTGGACGATGCTCTTCACGGTCACCCCGCTGACGATGGTCAACGACAGTGCCCAGGTGTAGAAAGAGAGGTCGTTGATGGAGACAATCCACCGATGAAATCGGCAAAAATAGTGTTTCACCACATAGGCCATGGCCATTGGGAGGAGCAAGACGATGCTGACGCCACGGAGGATTTGCAGGAAAGCGACAAGGAAAGGAATCTCCGCCTGGCTGTCGATGATGGGAAACGCAGTGGGAATGAGCAGTGCCGCCAGAAAATTGGAGAGGAATACATAGCTCGTCATCTGCTCAAGGTCGCCGCCAAGTTTCTGCGTTACCACCGGCGCTGCCGCCGCACAGGGGGAAATGACACAGCAAAGCAGTGCCTCGGCTACGACGAGTTCCTTGCCTGATGGGTGGATGAGAAGGGTGAAGACGACAAGGACGAAGACGAAAACAAGCTGGAAAAGGCTCACCCACAAATGCCAGTGGACCAACCGCAGCCGATGAAAGTCGACCTTGCAGAACACCACAAAGAGAATCATTATCATGAACAGGGGGAACACGGCATCGAAAATGGGACCGAAGAAACGGGCCGCTCCGTCCAGTTGCGGAATGTATGCAAACAGCAGATAGACCACGATGCCGCTGAAAATGGCAACGGGCAGCGTCCAGTTGCGCAAGAACTGCAACAACCGGGCACTGCCCGCAACAAATGTATTCCCTCTGGCGGCCATTCCTTATTAATTACATATAGCCCAGCCAGCGCAGGATATCGTTCATATTAGCCACAATCATGAGCAGCAACAGCAGCCCGAAACCAATGTATTCGGCCACCACCAGGAACTTCTCACTCGGCTGCCGGCCAGTTATCATCTCGTAAAGGAGGAAGAGGACATGCCCTCCGTCGAGTGCCGGAATGGGAAGAATGTTCATGAAGGCAAGTATGATGCTGAGGAAGGCGGTCATGAGCCAGAACATGTGCCAGTCCCAAACGGGTGGGAACAGACTGCCGATGGCACCGAAACCGCCCAGCGACTTCGCTCCGTCGGAACTGAAGAGGTACTTCAGGTCGCTGACATAGCCGCTCAGCACATGCCACCCAAAGCGTATGCCTGCCGGGAAACTCTCGAAGAACCCGTAGGAAACATGCGTCACTTTGTAACAGTCGGTCAATGCCGTTGTGGCCACGCCGAGCATCATGTTGTCACCAAGTCGGGTGGTTGCGTTATAGATTTGGTGTGCCGACGGACGGCGGAAGGAAATTGTCACCCGTTGAGCGGCTACACTGTCGGCATGGGTCTCCGCTGCGGAAAGCACATCGCGGAGCACGCCCAACTCGTAGGAGAACTCGTTGAAGGAGTGAACACGCTTGCCGTTCACCGCAAGGATTTCATCGCCCTTCTGCATTCCTATACGGGCGGCGACACTCAGCGAATCGACATAATCTATCACGGCGGGCAATAATGGACGCACGAACTGCGGGTCGGACTTGAGCATGTTCAGGAAGTTTATATTGCCCGGAAGGCCTATTGCCGTCTCCTCGCCATTGCGAAGCACAACAGCCTGACGACCCTTCGACAGCATACGGTACAAGTCTGTACCAAAATCCTTCAGGGGAACGCTGTCGACCGAGAGCAGGATGTCGCCGTCCTGGAATCCGTACTCCTGTGCCTCGGCGTTGAACTTCATTCCATGAGTCATGTCGGAAACTTTCACATAGTCCTCACCCCAAGTGTAGAGCACCATGCTGTAGATGAAAAGCGCCAGCAGGAAATTGACCAGCACGCCACCAATCATGATGAGCAGGCGCTGCCAGGCAGGCTTCGCACGGAACTCCCAGGACTGGACAGGTTGTTTCATCTGCTCGGTATCAAACGACTCGTCAATCATTCCGGCAATCTTGCAGTAGCCCCCCAGAGGCAGCCATCCAAGCCCGTAGGCGGTGTCGCTGTTCTTCGGTTTCCATTCGAACAGGTGGAACCACGGGTCGAAGAAAAGGTAGAACTTCTCCACCCTGACGCCAAACAACTTGGAGAAAAAGAAGTGACCGCCCTCGTGCAACAGCACAAGGAGAGATATGGAGAGCATGAATTGAAGTAATCTAATCAGAAAGATTTCCATAGTTTTTTGCTGTTTTTATCGATTATTTAATTGGGCAAGTAGGATGCCGCTACTTTTCTGGCATCGGCATCGGTCTGCAAATAGGTGTCGAGCGACGGGGAAGCATCAAACGGGACCTGCTGCATGGTTTGCTCGATGATGCGCGACATGTCGTCAAAAGAGCATAAATCGCTCCTAAAGGCGGCGTTCACCACCTCGTTGGCTGCGTTCAGGATGCAGGGCATATTGCCGCCTCTTGCAATGGCATCGAACGCCAGTGCCAGGCAACGGAAGCGCTGCAAGTCGGGCTCAAAGAACTCCAGCGGCTGGCGGAAAAGGTCCAAACGGGGCTTGTTCAGCGGCAACCGGTCAGGAAAAGAGAAAGCATACTGGATGGGGAGGTGCATGTCGGGGATGCCGAGTTGCGCCTTCACGGCGCCGTCGGCAAACTGAACGGCAGAATGGACAATGCTCTGCGGATGGATGAGCACCTGGATTTTCTCTACCGGAACGCCGAAAAGCCACTTGGCTTCGATTACCTCAAAGCCTTTGTTCATCATGGTGGCGGAGTCTATTGTTATCTTTGCGCCCATCTCCCAGGTGGGATGTTTCAGCGCATCGGAGGCCTTGACGGTCTGCATCTGCTCGGCAGAATAAAGACGGAAAGGACCGCCCGATGCCGTCAGTAGTATCTTTTCTATTTCGTTTTGGTCCTCCCCCACAAGCGACTGGAAGATAGCAGAGTGCTCACTGTCGACTGGAAGGATGGGGACATGATAGTCCTGTGCCAGCTGGCAGATGAGTTCGCCGGCCACGACAAGCGTCTCCTTGTTGGCGAGACAGATTTTCTTGCGTGCCTTGATGGCGCTGATGGTGGGTTCCAAGCCGGCAAATCCCACCATGGCCGTGAGCACCATGTCGATGGGGTCGGCCTGAACTATCTGACACAAAGCCTCCGCACCGGCATAGACTTTTATGTCGGGCTGGTCGGAAAGAAGTTGACAAAGGGCCTCGTAACGGTTCTCGTCGGCAATGACCACAGCCGCAGGATGGAACTTCCGAGCCTGCTGTGCCAACTGTTCCACACGGGTATTCGCCGTCAGGCAGTACACCTCATAGCGCTCGGGGTACTGTTCGACAATGTCCAACGCCTGTGTTCCGATGGAGCCTGTGCTTCCCAATATGCATATTTGCTGTTTCATATCGTTTACAAATCGAATATCCCGTCGGGGATAATCATGGTAATGGTCTTTTGTTCAATGGATATATCAGTGATAAGTTCGTCGCTGGCGGGCAACAGCAAGGTAGTTTTCCCATCGGTTTCCACTTCAAAGAGGCGATTGTCGGTCTGGGTGTCGACGCTCAGCAGCCTGCCTACCACCTGTCGCGAAGATGCATCGGCTATCTGGAACCCGACAATTTGCGACCAGGTCGGCATGGAATCGTTGGCCGGAGCCAGCCTGCGCTCAAAATAGACAGAAGCTCCCACCAGACATTTGGCTTGTTCCTGTGTGTCAATGTCACAGAACTTGACCAACGCGGTGTCGTCACTTTTGAAACGATATTCCTCCAGAAAGAACGGTACCAAGATACCGTCGACTTCCAGTATCAGGTAGTCGGCGTCTGCTCGGTCGAAGACATCGTCGTCAAAGGAAAACACCAGTTCTCCCTTTATACCGTGGGTCTTGCCCATTCGCCCTATCTTGAAAACCTCGTCCTGACTAATCATCTACGCGTTTGATGTTTGCGCCAAGTGCATTCAGGCGCTGTTCGATGTTCTCGTAGCCGCGGTCAATCTGGGCAATGTTGGCAATCCGGCTTGTTCCCTGCGCGCTGAGGGCTGCCAACAGCAAGGCAATACCGGCACGGATGTCGGGGCTGGTCATCCTTCCTGCACGCAAACGGACTTTCCGGTCATGCCCTACCACCACGGCACGATGTGGGTCGCAGAGAATGATTTGGGCACCCATGTCAATCAGTTTGTCGACAAAGAAGAGACGACTCTCAAACATTTTCTGATGGAAAAGGACACTGCCGCGAGCCTGTGTGGCAACCACAAGGAGTATGGAGATAAGGTCTGGGGTGAGTCCGGGCCACGGTGCGTCACTGAGTGTCATGATGGTGCCGTCGATAAAAGAGTCGACCACATAATGGTTTTGTTGCGGGATGAAGAGATTATCGCCCTCCACCTTTATCTTTATGCCCAGACGCCGAAAGGCATCGGGAATGATTCCCAGGTTGTTCAGGGAAACATCCTTGATTGTTATGCCCTTGCCTACCATGGCAGCCATGCCTATGAACGAACCGACCTCTATCATGTCGGGAAGCAGACGATGGGTAGTTCCACAGAGTTTGTCCACTCCCTCGATGACGAGCAGGTTGGAGGCGATGCCCGAAATTCTGGCTCCCATGCTGTTTAACATCCTGCACAGTTGCTGAAGATAGGGCTCGCAGGCTGCATTGTAGATAGTGGTAGTTCCCTTGGCGAGCACTGCCGCCATAACGATGTTGGCAGTTCCTGTGACCGATGCCTCATCAAGCAGGATGTACTTTCCTTTCAGTTGCTTGCCCTCTATGTGGTAAACCTGACGCTCCTCGTCGTGAATGAACTTGGCACCAAGCTCCTTGAAACCGAGAAAATGGGTGTCCAGCCGCCTGCGTCCAATCTTGTCGCCTCCCGGTTTGGTGATGGTGGCCTTTCCGAAACGCCCCAGCAGCGGGCCAATAAGCAATACGGAACCACGTAAAGAGGCACATTTCCTGACGAATTCGTCGCTCTTTATGTAGTCGAGATTGAGCGATTTGGCACAGAACTCGTACTCATGCTTGCTCTTTTTCGTCACCTGCACACCCATGTCCTGAAGCAAGATAATCAGGTTTTTCACATCAAGTATGTCGGGAATGTTGGCTATGCTCACCTTCTCTTCCGTCAGCAAGGTGGCGGAAATCACCTGCAAGGCTTCGTTCTTGGCACCCTGAGGAGTGATTTCCCCCTGCAGGAGGTGCCCACCTTCTATAATAAACGACTCCATTTCTATCTTTTCCGTTTTTTTGTTTTTGCCTGTACATTGTTCGCAACCTTCTCGAACTTAAACTCATTGACATCCAGTTGTATCTTGCCATCGGTGAACATGGCCAGGTCGCTGGCTATTCTCTCGGCATTGTCGCTACCGTGTCCGTAGGCGGCAAGGTTGCGCTTCATCTGGTTGGCGACGCTTTTCACAAGTTCATCGCGGTCCGGTCCGGCGGGCATTTCCTTCAGACGCTCGAAACTTTCAAAGATAAGCTTGCCGTAGTGCCGTACGGGGATGGCCGTCATTGGGTATTTTATCCGCTCGGGACGATCCAGAATCTGCTTTGCTTCCTGGATATCGAAAGGATAGTCTATGTCCAGTTCGAAGTTGCTTATCAGGGCCAAATGGTTCCAGAGCTTGCGTTTCAAATCAGGTGAGTTGCGTTTCTGCCGGCTCATCGCAGCCATCGTCTGGACAATCCTCTCGGCACATGCCCGCCGTTCCGACCTGTCGGTGAGCGTCATACAGTGCTTCACCATCTCCTGAACCTCCCTTCCATACTCGGGAAGGACGAGTCTTTCGCGTTGGGTGTTATAATCCAATCCGTCTATTTTCATATTGTTCTTATTGGTTTCAGAGTAGTTTCTTGGGCGTTTTTGCCACAAAGTCTTTCAGATAGAAGGGCACGAAATATGCCACATCCTCAAACTGTTCGTTGAAGAACCGCTTGTCGGCAATGGGAAGCATATACTTTGCCAAAGGGTTAATGCCCTCAATGAAATGCGCATTCCCGTCGGCAATCACCTGCTCGCACTTTTTCGCCCCGTTACCGAAGAAGTAGACGGGATGCCCTTGCAGCCATTCAGCATAGGAGCCGGCATCCACTATGTCTGCCTGAATATCTCGGTGCGACTGCAACCGCCGGTCGAACACCTGCGAGTAGACTTCCATCCGCCGTGCATCCAGCATCGGACAGAGCAGGCTGTCCTCGGGCAATTCCTCACGACCGAGCAGCACCGGAACACAGAGCAGCTCCAAAGTAGGCACCGCAATGAGCTTTATCTTCCGCGCATAGCAAATGCCCTTTGCCATGGAAACGCCTATGCGGAGTCCTGTATACGACCCGGGGCCACAGCTGACGGCCACTGCATCGAGTAGCAGTCCCGTGCTGTCGGCGTAGGACAGCGCCTCATCAACATAGACACCGAGCACCACAGCATGGTTCGGTCCTTCGCGGTCTTCGCGGTTGAACACGCAAAGACCGTCCTGACTGACGGCTACGGAACAGATTTGCGTACTGGTTTCTATGTGCAGGAAGTTTGCCATCTTCCGACAATTAAAAGGTCTGCGTTATTTAATTTTTGCAAAATTAAGCTTTTTCCCGGCAAATTTCGTACATTTGCGAAAATTTTAATCAAACAGGTTTATGATTTTATCGATGACTGGCTATGGCACAGCCGTTGTTCCTTTCGAGGACAAGAAGATTCATGTTGAATTGAAGTCGCTCAACAGCAAGGCTTTGGACCTTTCCACCCGCATCTCTCCCGTCTACCGCGAGAAGGAAATGGAAATCCGTCAATTGCTCACTGCCGAACTGATACGCGGCAAGATTGACTTCACCCTCTGGGTAGAACGCGACCCAGCCAGCCAGCAGGGCATCGTCAACGGGCCGTTGCTCGAGGCCTATTACAAACAACTGAAGAACCTTTCGGCCGCCTATGGCATTCCCGAGCCGCAGGACTGGCTACAAACCTTGATGCGGATGCCCGATGTGACGACTAAGGCCGAAGTGGAAGTGCTTTCCGAAGAGGAATGGGCCGAGGTGCGCAAAGCCATCGTGGCCTGTACAAACGACCTGAAGGCATTCCGCAAACAGGAGGGAGAGGCACTGCAGAAGAAGTTTGAGCAGTGCATTGCCAACATAGCCGCACTGCTGAACGACATCGAGCCTTTCGAGAAGATGCGCGTCGAAAAGATCAGGAACCGGCTGATGGACAACCTCAGGAAGATTCCAGAAGTGGAGTACAACCAGAACCGCTTGGAGCAGGAACTCATCTACTACATCGAGAAACTGGACATCAACGAGGAGAAACAGCGGCTTGCCAACCACCTGGACTATTTCCTCCAGACACTCCACGGCGAACCCGGACAGGGGAAGAAACTCGGTTTCATTGCCCAAGAGATGGGACGGGAGATAAACACCACCGGCTCGAAAAGCAACCAGGCGGAGATGCAGAACATCGTCGTGAAAATGAAAGATGAACTCGAACAAATAAAGGAACAGGTGCTCAATGTGCTCTGATTTCCAGCAAAAACAAACAGAAAGACCCATGAAAAAAGGCAAGCTCATCATCTTTTCGGCTCCGTCCGGCTCGGGCAAGAGCACCATTGTGAACTGGTTGATGCAATCACACCCTGAATTGAACCTCGCATTCAGCATTTCCTGCACCAGCCGTCCCCCGCGAGGCACGGAACAGCACGGCGTGGAATACTATTTCCTTTCGGCCGACGAGTTCCGCAAGCGCATTGAGAAAGACGAATTCCTGGAGTACGAGGAGGTCTATGCCAACCGCTTCTACGGAACGCTGAAGAGCGAGGTGGACCGCCAGCGCAAGGCTGGCCGGAATGTAGTGTTCGATGTCGATGTGAAGGGAGGATGCCGTATTAAGGACTTCTACGGTGAAGAGGCATTGAGCATCTTCATCCAACCCCCTTCGATTGAGGAACTCCGGCGGCGGCTCGTGGGACGGGCGACCGACACTCCCGAGGTGATTGAGGACCGACTGGCAAAGGCCGGCTATGAACTTACCTTTGCACCGCAGTTCGACCGCATCGTGGTGAACGACAAACTCAACCTGGCCGAGGCCATCACTTTCCAGTATGTAACTGAATTTTTGGAAGAATAATGGCACGCATAGGACTGTTCGGAGGGTCGTTCAACCCCATTCACAGAGGACATTTGAGCATAGCCCGGCAGGTGTTGCGGCAGAGATGGGTGGACAAGGTCTGGCTGATGATTACCCCGCAGAATCCCTTCAAGCGCACCGCCACCGACCTGCTGGACGACGAGAAGCGGCTGGAGTTGGCACGGGTAGCCGCAAAAAACGACCATTTCATCGAGGTTTCCGACTATGAGTTCCATCTCCCGAAGCCTTCCTACACCTGGGACACGCTGCAACAGCTGGCCAAGGATTTCCCGGACGACGAGTTCGTGCTGATTATCGGTGCCGACAACTGGACGGCTTTCGACCGCTGGTATCATGCCGACGACATACTCCGCCACCACCGCATACTGGTCTATCCGCGCAAAGGGATGCCCATTGACCCTGCGACCGTCCCTGAGGGGGTGGCCGTGCTAAAGACAAGGCTGTGCAATGTCAGTGCCACCGATATCCGGCAGCGCGTCACTGAAGGCAGGAGCATCGCCCGAATGGTGCCCAAAAGCATTGCACAAATGGTAGAACAATACTACAGATAACGACAAAACACCCTTTACCGCCTCACCGCAGTAAAGGGTGTTTTTGTGCATAAGCGACTAGCCGAATGCCGCCGGATGGAAAGACGGCATCTTGCACCCGATCAATATAAATATGTACACACCCATGAGAAAGCATGTTTTCATCCTCACGCTGGGTTGTCTCCTGGCACTTCCGCTACAGGCACAGGTCAGCCACACGCGCGGCATCGGCATCTATCCCGGCAGGCCTGGCGAACACTTTACGCCACAGCTGGGCACAGACACGGTGGTCAGGAATGTGGCATTGTTCAAGAAAGCCTGGGCATCGTCGGCAGTGAACCACAGCCTGACGGCGCAACTGGTCACCGACGGCATCGTCGAGACGGCAGAACCGGCCTGGCTGGAGGTCGTGAGCAACACGGGGGCCGTGCCCCTGCACGCCAGCGAGTGGACCATCGACGGCGGACGCTACTCCGAATGGCCTCTCATGGGCGAGCATGCCTACATTGAATACCGCTGGCACAACCAAATGAAGGCAGTCAGCGGCCTGCACCTGACCGGCCGGCTGGCACACCACGAGGGGGCACAGCCACCCTATTCCATCGTCGTAAAGGGTTCTTCCGACGGGCAGACATGGCGCATACTGGCCGAAGAGCGTGCTGACTCGTTGCCCGGGCAGCCCCTGAAATGGCGGATGCACAGCGATCCCAACAAGCAAACCGACGACGACCTGCTGCCGGCACGGAACATAGAGGCCACGCTGCAGTGGAATCAGCCGGTGCCGATGGAGTTCCTGCGCATTGAGTTCCATTTGCAACAGGCGGCCTATTGGATGCTATGGGATGTGGACTTCTACGGCGAGGACGGCGCGATGGCTCCCAGTCCACTGGAAGACATCAACGCCAACAGCCGGTTTTGCAGCGCCTGGATGAGCGACACCGACCCGCGGCAGACGCTGACGGTGGACCTGGCCGTGCCCTGCCGGATTGCCACCGTGCGACTGCACTGGATTCGCCCACCGCGAAAGGGCATGCTGCTGGCATCGGCCGACGGAACGGGATGGACACCCCTGAAACATTTCAGCGGCAACCGCAATACCGTGCAGGACCTGGATGTAGACGCCACGGCACGCTTTCTGATGCTGATGCTGGAGGAAGCGGACGACGGCCGCCACTATGTGCTGTCGGAACTGGAGGCCTGGGGCATAGGCGGAGCCATCTTCACACCTGCCGGACGGAAGGGAATGCAGGGACAACGCTACCTGCTCAACGGCGGGAACTGGACGCTTCGGCGGATGGATGCCAAGGAGGGCATCGTCGCCACGGTGCCGGGAACGGTGCTTACCAGCTACACGAATGTGCTGGCCGTGCCCAACACGCTGGCTGCCGACTCGCTACTGCAGGTGTCGGATGCCTATTTCAATGCCCCGTTTTGCTACGAGACCACCTTCGACTTGCCGGAAGGATGGCTGCCGGAGGAGGCACAACTGAACCTTGACGGGGTGAACTGGAAGGCCGACATCTGGCTGAACGGCGTCCTTACGGCATCCTCGCACGGTGCTTTCGTCAGGACAAAGACCGACATCGGCCGGGTTGCGAAGGCACGGGACAACCTCCTCCGCATCGTGGTCTACCCTCCAGCGCACCCGGGGCCGACCAAGGAGAAGACACAACTGACCACCGGCACCAACGGCGGACGGCTCACACAGGACGCCCCCACCTACCTGGCCACGGTGGGATGGGACTGGATTCCGACCGTCAGGGGGCGCGACATGGGCATTTGGAACGATGTGTACCTGACCCGGAACAGGGGTGCCGAACTGCTGGATCCGCTGGTGGAGACCACCATCGGCCCCGACACGCTGGCGACCTTGACACCGCACATAAGAATACGCAACACAAAAAGCAGCCCGCAATCGTTAAAAATTACCGGTTTCATCGGGAAAATCAGCTTTGAAAAGCAAGTCGTTCTTGCGGCAGACAGCACGCAGGAGATTGTCTTTTCCCCTGAAGAGTTCCCGCAGTTGCGCCAGCAGCCGCTGCCGCTGTGGTGGCCCAACGGGCTGGGTGCGCCCTACCGCCACGAGGCTTCCTACCGGCTGATGGACGGCGAAACCTGCATCGACTCGCTCCACTATAGGGCCGGCCTGCGACAGGTGACCTACCAAGACACGCTTGCAGCACTGAAGATATATGTAAACAATGTACGCGTGATAGCGCTGGGTGGCAACTGGGGCTTTCCCGAGGCCAACCTCAACTACGGGGAGCGCGAGTATGACGCCGCAGTGGCCTACCACCGGCAACAGCATTTCAACATGATCCGCAACTGGGTGGGTCAGACTGCCGACAGGGCTTTCTTCGAGGCATGCGACAAGTACGGCATCATGGTGTGGCAGGACTTCTGGATGGCCAACCCCGCCGACGGTCCCGAACCGGCCGACGAAGCCATGTTCATGGAAAATGCCGGGGACTTCGTGGCACAAATCAGGCAGTATCCGTCGGTGGTGCTCTACTGCGGCAGGAACGAGGGAAGCCCTCCCGAACGGCTCGACCAACGGCTCCGCCAAACCGTGAAAGCCCTTTCACCACAATCGCTCTACATCAGCGACAGTGCCAGCGGAGGGGTGAGCGGACACGGACCCTATCAGGTTTTGCCGGAAAAGGAATACTTCGCCAGTCAGACCGGCCGCCTGCATACCGAACGGGGCCTGCCATGCATACCGCCGGAAGAGTCGCTCAGCCGTATGTTCGCCTACCAGCCGCACTGGCCGCAGGATGCCGTGTGGGGACAGCACGACTTCACGGAGAAGGGTGCACAGGGCGGAACGGCGTTCAACAGCCTGCTGGAAGAGACCTTCGGCGCGCCCGCAAGCATGGAGGAATTTGCCCGGCTGGCACAGATTGTCGGCTACAACGGCTACCGGGCCATGTACGAAAGCAGCCAGACACAGCGGCAGGGACTGCTCATCTGGATGTCGCACCCCTGCTGGCCGACCATGGTATGGCAGACCTACGACTACTACCTGGAGCCCACGGCGGCCTTCTTCGGCGCAAAAAAGGCTTGCGAGCCCATTCATCTGCAATACAATCCACTGACAAACGCCGCCGAACTTGTGAACATCCTGCCGGAAGCACAGCAGCAGATGGCCTGCAGCGCAGCCATCGTCGACCTGAACGGGGCTGTGCACTGGACCGACTCGCTCACGACCGACGCACCGGCCGACTGTACAAAACGGATCTTCGACATTCCGCTGCCGGCGGCCGGTACAGGCACCTACTTCCTGCGGCTCACCGCAACGGACACTAACGGAAAGCTGCTGACGGGAAATACCTACATGCTTTCGACCGAGGGCAACCATCGGGACCTGCGCGAACTGCCCGGAACGCTGCCGAGAATGACCTGCAACGCCATTACCGACGACAGCGAAACGACCACGGCCGTGTTCACGCTGGAGAACAACACGAAACGGCCGATGCCCTTCATCCGCCTGAAACTGACCGACGCACGGGGCGGGCAAATCCTGCCCGTGGACTATTCGGACAACTACCTGACGCTGCTGCCCGCCGAGAAAAAGCAGATAACCGTAACTTTCCGCAAGGAAGACTGCTCCACCGAGCAGTTCGGACTGCTGCTCTCGTCGATGACCACCAGGAAAGAGACCACCAAGGGCAGCCGCAGATGACAGCGTTGCAAGCCGTGACAACAGCATAAAAATACAGTTCCAACTTGCGCCAGAATCCGTTTTTCTGAAAAATTTGCTGCGTGTCGGCAAATAATCGGAAATAGCGACAGTTCGTTCAATTCGCTGACAGTCAAGGTATTAGCGGTTTTCTGGAAGTGATTCCCAGGAAACCGGTTTCCGTTTGGGGCCTAAACGGAAGGCGTTTGGGCGGCAGTTGCATTGCAAGAGGACGGGAAACACCGTGCGAAACAGTGGCATTTAGAGCACTTTTAGGACGAAAATGGCGAAGAAAAGCGCTTAGAAGTCCCCACAAAAGACCGAAAAGGGCTGCCAAAGGACTGCTTTTAACATCTCTTTCGGCAAAAAATCCGTACAATTCCACCTGCATAAAATGTGCATAAACGCCCTGACGGGCCACAGATTTGCAACATTATGCACTTCCATGAAAACCAAGCAGATAGCAAAATGGATGGCCATTGAAAATCAGGTTTATACGACCTGACGGGCAGCAGTTGCCTGGCAATAACCTTTTTTAACAGTGCCCGATTTTACATTTTCTACTAAAAACACCCCGAAAAGTATCAAATTCTATCATTTTTCGCTCAAAAAAGTTCAAAAACTGCAGAAAACTTGTGCAACGAAAGTGTTAATAAATGTTTATTTTCGTGCGTTTTATATAAAATTGTTTGTTTTGTTAATAAAAACTACTTACTTTTGCCTCGATTCGGTGACTGGTGCTTTTGCACATAGCTACACCTTATTAAATATTACGCACGAGAGAGAAGCGACTCGAAAAGTTCTTTACAGAAAAAAATACAGAGTTAATTTTATTTATTATTATTAATTTTTAGAGAGAGAATTATGAAAAAAAGACTAACAATGATTCTTGCCGGTCTGTTCCTGACATTCGGAATGGCCATGGCACAGACAAAAGTTACTGGTACTGTTGTCGATGAGTACAACGACCCGATTATGGGTGCTACCGTAAAGGTTGTTGGCACAAGCGCAGCAGCCTTGACCGACATCGATGGTAACTTTTCGATCCAAGCTCCCAGCGAGAATTCGCGTCTGCAGATTTCCTATGTGGGCTATGTTACCCAGACCGTGAAGGCTGGCCGTAACATCCGCGTAATCTTGGAAAGCGATGTGGAAATGCTGGAAGATGTTGTTGTTGTAGGTTATGGTTCAGCCCGCAAGGTGGGCTCAATCACTGGCCAGGTTACAACCGTTAACTCAGAGAAGCTGAAGAACGCTCCTTCCGCCTCTGCCCTCGACGCTTTGCAGGGACAGGTGGCCGGTATGTCCGTTCTGAGCACCTCCGGTGTTGCCGGTGACAATGCCGTTAGCATCAAGATCCACGGTACCGGTTCGCTCGGCGCAAGCTCAACGCCTCTGTATGTATTGGACGGTATACCCGTAAGCTCCAACACCATCTACATGATGAACCCCAACGACATCCAGAGCGTAACCGTATTGAAGGACGCTTCCGCTACCTCCATCTACGGTGCACGCGCTGCAAACGGTGTTGTTTATGTAACATCCAAGGGCGGTTCGTTCAACTCCAAGGCTACCGTTACCTTCCGTACACAGTACGGTTGGAGCACACTGGCCGACAAGAGCCTCTACAAAAACATGATGTCCAGCCAGGAACTCTACGACTTCTGGGTAGACGGTGACATCTGGTGGGGTCTCGGCGGTCGGACTGGCCAAGATGCCGTTGACTACGCCATCCAGCGCTATGGACTCGATGTAAATGCAAACACCAAGTGGTACAACTACCTTCAGCAGTTCAACAACCCGCAGACACAGAACGACCTGACCATCGAAGGCGGTTCGGAAAGAGTGTCCTACCTCATCAGCGGATCTCAGTTCCACCAGAGAGGTAACACCATCGGTAACTACTACGACCGCTACACCGTCCGTTCGAACATCAATGCAAAACCCAAAGACTGGCTCCGCGTAGGTATGAACACCAACCTCTCCTACGACCGCACACAGCGTAACGCCAACTGGGGTGACTCAAGCGGTGCATCCAACTATGTAGTCGGTGGTCTGTCATACCTCATCAACCCGATGATCCCCGCAGTAGACGAATACGGAAACGAATTCCCCTTCTACTATGACGACCCGTTCTTGGGACAATACTCCAACCAGCACTACTATTCTGCCAAGGTTCCAAGAGAAACTCAGACTTATCTTTGGAATGTCAACGCCTTCGGTGAAATCACACTGGCTAAGGGCTTGAAGTGGACAACCCGCGTTGGTACCGATGCATACATCTCCCGTTACACCGGAACTGTTTATCCTTCCTACATGTTCGCTTCCCAGGGACAGCGCGCACGCAGCAACGGATACAACTATTCGAACACCATGACCAACACCTTGGAGTACAGCTTCGACCTCTTCGAAGACCACCACTTCACCTTCCTTGCCGGTCATGAGGGCGTTAAGAACCACTACGACACCTTCTCCGCTTCTTCAAGCGGCCAGTTCAACGACGCAATGGTTAACCTCCAGGACGGTCTGCAGAAAAACTACAGCGTAAGTGAAAGTGCCAGCGACAGCCGATTCCTCTCTTTCTTCGGCCGCGTTAACTACAACCTCCTCGACCGCTACTTCGTAGACCTCTCTATCCGTAACGACCGCAGCTCACGCTTCGGTAAGAACAAGAGAGACGCTACATTCTGGGCAGCCGGTTTCCTCTGGAAAGTTAAGAACGAACCGTTCATGAAAGATGTCAACTGGGTAAACGAACTGGACTTCAAGGCCAGCTACGGTACACAGGGTAACGCCGGTATCGGCAACTACGCATCACTCGGTCTCGTTAGCCGTCGTACCAACTACAACGACGAATGGGCATGGTACTACACACAGCCGTACAACTACAACCTCGCATGGGAAAAGCAAGGACTCTTCTCCGTAGGTCTGAGCGGTAAGCTCTTCAAGTTCCTCGACTTCGATGTATCTTACTACATCCGTAACACCAAGAACATGTTGATGGATGCTCCGTATCCATATTCAACCGGTTTCCCCGAACTGACACAGAATGTAGGTGAGCTCCAGAACCGCGGTATCGACTTCAAGGTTGGATTCGACATCCTCCGCGGCAAAGACCACTACCTCCGCTTCAGCCTGAACGGAAACTACAACAGCGAGAAAGTAAAGGCCCTCGCAGAAGGACGCCAGCGCTGGGAAATGAACAGCGCACTGACCGCTTATGTTGTTGGCAAGCCCGTTATGTTCTACCTCCCCATCTGGGCTGGTGTTGATCCAGAAACTGGTGAACCGCAGTGGTTTGCCGCTGGCGAGAACAAAGATGTTACAAACAAGACCGTTATCACCAAAGAATACGACGAAGAATACCTCATCCAGAACTCTGGCAAGCGCGTTAACGCTCCGTTCAACGGTGGCTTCAGCCTGAGCGGCGGTTACAAGGGATTCTCCTTCGCAGCCGACTTCGTAGTCGTTCTCGGCAAGTACATGGTTAACAACGACGCATACTTCTATGCTAACCCTGTTAACTTCTACTACATGAACCAGCACAAGGATGTACGCGACTTCTGGACAGAAGAACACACCAACGCAAAATATCCTGACTGGCGCGAAGGCTATATTATGCAGTTCGACACCCACCTGCTTGAGAACGCTTCGTTCTTGCGCCTGAAGAACCTGCAGATTGGATACGACATCCCACGCTCCGTCATCGGATTCCAGGATGTAGTAAAGAACATCAAGCTGACCTTCACCGGTCGTAACCTCTTTACCATTACCGATTACTCTGGTATCGATCCTGAGGTTCCGCAGAACCTTACTTACGGTATAGCCGGTAACTCTAAGCAGTACATCTTCGGTTTGGAAGTAACATTCTAATGCAAAACCAAATTTGAGAATCAACGCAACTTATAAAATAGAGTAATTATGAAAAAATATAGCAAAATACTAATGTCGCTTAGCTTTGTTGGTCTGCTCATGAGCTCCTGCAGCATGGATGTGAAACCTACCACTGCTACAGTCTACGACCCGGAAGTAAGCGCCCTGATTAACAATTTCGAAGAACTGCAGTACTACATCAACGGTATTTACAGTTCGTTCCGTTCCACTCAATACGGTTCGGCCACCATGCCGATGGAATTCATGTGCGACGGATTCAACGCCTCCGCAGGATTCGGAAACAACATGGGCGGCATCCACCGTACCGACGACTCTTTCCGTGCTACGGACTATGACACTGAATATGTATGGGAAACAAACTACTCTGCCATCAAAGACTACAATGTTTTCCTCGAGGCTGTTGAAGAGTACGAAGCAGAAAACGATGAAGCTGAATGGTATAAGGAATGCGGCATCGGTGAGGCAAAGTTCTTCCGTGCATTCGCTTACCTGACACTCGTTCGCCACTTTGCAAAGGACTACGAGCCTTCAACCGCAAAAACAGACCTTGGCGTACCCATTGTACTTAAGTACGACCAGAACGCAAAGCCTGCCCGTGCTACCGTACAGGCCGTTTACGACCAGATTAAGGCCGACCTCGACGACGCTCTGGCAATCATTGAAGACTGCTATGGTGGCTCTTATGGCTCTGCTGCCTACAAGTGGGTTTCTCCCGATGCAGTAAAAGCCCTGTTGGCCCGTTACTATCTGGACACACACCAGTATGAAAATGCTGCAAACACAGCCCTTGAAATTATTGGCAGTGGCCGCTACGAACTGGCTTCTGACAACGAAACCATGCAATATGAATATCTCTACGATGCTGGAACAGAACCCATCATGCAGCTCCCCGGCTCCATTTCAGAGAACGGTTCAGGTACCAACACCTACTACACCCGTGCTTCCTTCCTGCAAGACCTGAAGGACTATGGTTACTGTACAACCGGTGTTTACTTCAACCCGTACTACTTCCCCTCTGGAAAGTTGTTCAACCTGTATGAAAGTTCTGACCTCCGCCGCGTTTACTGGTTCTGGAACGGTCTGAAAAGCAACGATGCCAAGTATGCCGCACGCCTCTCCGGTTTCGGTTGGGCACGCTCCGGCTATGCCGCCTACTTCCCAATCTTCACCAAGTATCTCGGCAACCCCGACTTGCAAAGCAGCGTTACTCCTAACGCCCGCCAGCTGGTTAAGCCGTTGCTCATCGGCGAACAGTTGCTGATTTTGGCAGAGGCTTCCCATCAGGCAGGCGACGATGAAACTGCACTCGAGGCCCTGCAGTTGCTGCAGTCTTACCGCGGTGCCACTGAAGATGCCGAATTCTCTGAGGAAGCTCTTCAGAACGAATGGTTCAAAGAGACTGTAGGTGAAGGTCTCCGCATGAGCTGTCTGAAGCGTTGGCACACTGGCTACAGCGGTCGTGCCGGACAGACATACCACGCTTACTATGGAAACATCAACACTGGAACTTACTATACCGAAAGAGTGATGCTCCCCGGCGACCGTGCTTGGCAGTGGCCTATCCCATCTTGGGAGATGCGTACCAACGAGAACCTGGTACAGAATCCTGGATACTAATACTCTCTCTCGTATATTTCCTTTTATTCTGCTTGCCGGCTGCCGTGGTGCAGTCGGCAAGTTTTTTTATGAAAAGTGGGAGTATGTAATCCTATTTTTGTACCTTCGCTGCAGATTAACCTTAACCATCAGAACAATATGCAATCAACATCACAAGGTAGCCGTGGCTATTTGATTTCAATCGTCATGGTAGCCGTACTGGGCGGTCTGCTGTTCGGCTACGACACGGCCGTCATTTCCGGTGCCGAGAAAGGTCTTCAGGCCTTCTTCATGGGTGCCGCAGATTTCACCTATACCGATGCTTGGCACGGCTTCACCTGTGCTAGTGCACTGATAGGCTGTATCATCGGCAGTGCCCTTTCCGGTCTTTTGGCATCGAAGTTAGGCCGCAAGCGTTCGCTCATCCTTGCCGGCTGTCTGTTTTTCATCAGCGCCATGGGCAGCATGCAGCCCGAGTTCCTCTTCTTCACCTGGGGAGAGCCCACCTTGTCGCTGTGCATTGTGTTCAACATCTACCGCATCATAGGCGGTGTCGGCGTAGGACTTGCCTCAGCCATCTGCCCGATGTACATCGGCGAAGTGGCTCCGTCGAACATCCGCGGAATGCTGGTGTCGTGGAACCAGTTTGCCATCATCTTCGGACAGTTGGTGGTTTACTTTGTCAACTTCCTCATTCTGGGCAACCATCAGAACCCCGTCATCGACATGGTGAACGGTGTCCAGCAGATTATGAACCCCGATGCCGCCGCCTGGACTGTGGCAACTGGCTGGCGCTACATGTTCGGTAGCGAGGCCGTTCCCGCCGGACTGTTCGCCATCCTCATCTGCTTCGTACCCGAGACGCCACGCTATCTGGTCATGATTGGGCGCGACAGCAAGGCCATGCATGTACTTTCCCGCATCAACGGTAGCACAAAGGCACAGGAAATCCTTGCCGAAATCAAGAACACTGTCACTGTAAAGACCGAGCGATTGTTCTCCTACGGGTTCCTCTGCATCTTTATCGGCATCATGCTCAGCGTATTCCAACAAGCCATTGGTATCAATGCCATACTCTATTACGCACCGCGTATCTTTAACGATATGGAAATGGGCAATCCTATGGTGCAGACAGTCATTATGGGCGTTATCAACATTTTGTTCACATTGGTAGCCATCTTTACCGTAGAGAAACTGGGACGCAAGCCATTGCTTATCGGTGGTAGTATCGGAATGGCTATCGGTGCCTTCGGCGTTGCCCTGACTTTCGGACATTCCGGCCTTGCCCTTGTTACCGCCATCAGCATCATGATCTACAGTGCTTCGTTCATGTTCTCCTGGGGTCCCATTTGCTGGGTACTCATTGCCGAGATTTTCCCCAACACCATCCGCGGAAAGGCGGTTGCCATCGCCGTAGCCTTCCAGTGGATATTCAATTGGATAGTCTCTTCCACCTTCATTCCGCTGTTCAACATGCATCTTCGTGAAGGCGACGACTTCGGCCATTGGTTCACCTACGGCATGTACGGCGCCATCTGTGTCGTGGCAGCGCTGTTTGTATGGAAGCTCGTTCCCGAGACAAAGGGGAAGACTTTGGAGGAAATGAGCCGTCTGTGGCGCAAGGAATAATCTTCCACACCGATACTACAAGAGAGGCTCTCTGCGCATGGCAGGGAGCCTCTCTCTTGTTTTATGCCAGGCGGCCGTTGTCAGTCAGTGCCGCCTTGTCGCCGGCAGGGATTATTTTGAATAGAGGGCCACGATGGTTTCGAGCAATTCCTGCTTGCCGCTGCGCTTGGCAGGCTCGCCGTTCTGCTTGGCGTGTGCAACGAGATCCTCCAACGAGAGTTTGCCTTCTTCAAAATCCTTTCCCTTTCCGCTGTCGAAACTTTCGTAGCGTTTCCTCAGCATTTCTGGAAGCGGGCTCTCCTCGAGGATGGCTGCAGCGTTCTCCAAGGCGCGTGCCATGGCATCCATAGCACTGATATGGGCAATGAAGATATCTTCAGGATCGGTGCTGTTGCGGCGCAGTTTGGCGTCGAAGTTGCTTCCCCCGTTGCCCAGTCCGCCGTTGCGGATAATCTGCATCATGGCCTGTGTCAGTTCAAAGTTGTCGATGGGGAACTGGTCGGTGTCCCACCCGTTCTGTGCATCTCCGCGGTTGGCATCGATACTGCCCAGCATTCCGTTGTCGACAGCCACTGCCAGTTCATGCTCGAAGGTGTGACCTGCCAGCGTGGCATGGTTCACCTCTATGTTCACCTTGAAGTCCTTGTCCAGTCCGTGGGCGCGAAGGAAGCCGATGACGGTCTCCGTGTCCACATCATACTGGTGCTTGGTGGGTTCCATGGGCTTAGGTTCAATCAGGAATGTACCCTTGAATCCCTTTGCCCGAGCGTAGTCGCGAGCCATGCGGAGCATCTGTGCCAGATGGTCTTTCTCGCGTTTCTGGTCGGTGTTGAGGAGGGTCTGATAGCCTTCGCGCCCTCCCCAGAACACATAGTTGGTGCCTCCCAGTTTGATGGTGGCGTCGATGGCGTTCTTAATCTGCACGGCAGCGCGAGCCACGACATCGAAGTCCGGGTTGGTGGCAGCCCCGTTCATGTAGCGCTGGTGTCCGAAAACATTGGCGGTACCCCAGAGCAGGCGTATGCCGGTCTCGGCCATTTTCTCCAGTGCATAGTCAGTGATGGCCTTCATTCGGGCTTCGTATTCCTCGATGGTATCGGCTTCTTCAACGAGGTCAACATCGTGGAAACAGAAGTATTCGATGCCCAGTTTCTGCATGATTTCAAAGCCGGCGTCCATCTTATCCTTGGCACGCTGTACGGGGTCGGCGGCGTTGTCCCATTCGTAGTGACGGGTCTGCCCGCCAAACTGGTCGCCGCTGGCTTGTCCGAGCGTATGCCACCAGGCCATGGCAAACTTCAGCCAGTCCTTCATTTTCTTGCCCATCACCACTTTTTCTGCGTCGTAGTAGTGGAAGGCCATGGGGTTCTTGCTTGCTGTTCCTTCGAAAGGAATCTTCCCGATTTGGGAATAATACTGTTTTGACATAGTTGTTTAGGTTTTTTATGGTATTGATAATTCGATTTTTTACGGTTTCATCGGGCAAATCTCTTCATTTCCGTTGTTATCCGGATGAGGCTCAGCCCTTCTGCAGAAGGTCCTTCCAGTGGAGGTAGGCAGCCTGGTACCGGCCACTGTCCGCCGTGGAGGGTTCAATCACGGCGAGGCGTTTCAGTGTGCTGAAGGCTTCCTCGCGGTCGGCATAGATGCCACAACCCAGTCCCGCACCCTTGGCAGCACCCACGGCACCGTCGGTCTCATAGAGTTCGATGGTGGCTCCGCTGACGCTTGCCAGCGTCTCGCGGAACAGCGGAGAGAGGAACATATTGGCCTTTCCGGCATGTATCTTGCCGATGTCCATGCCCATTTGCCGCATGATTTCCATGCCGAAGCAGAAACTGAAGGCAATGCCTTCCTGTGCTGCACGGAGCAAGTGGGCACGCCCGTGGCGGTTGAAGTCGATGCCGTGGAGGCTGCATCCCGGATTCTTGTTTTCGAGGACGCGCTCCGCCCCGTTGCCAAACGGGACAATGGCGAGCCCCTCTGCTCCTATGGGTGCCTGGCAGGCCAGTTGGTTCATCTCGGCATAGCCCATCCCCTCTGGTGCCACATTGCGGCGCATCCAGGCGTTCAGGATGCCCGTTCCGTTGATGCAGAGAAGCACGCCGAGGCGTGTCTGCCGGTCGGTATGGTTCACATGGGCAAAGGTGTTGACGCGACTGCGGGGATCGTAGTTCACCTCTCCGAGCACGCCATAGACCACACCGCTGGTTCCGGCGGTGGAAGCAATCTCGCCAGGGCTCAGCACATTGAGCGAGAGTGCATTGTTTGGCTGGTCGCCGGCACGGTAACTGATGGGCGTTCCGGGAGCCAGTCCTGTCTCGGCAGCGGCTTTTTCCGACACGCGGGCCTGGACGCTGAAGGTGGGAACGATGTCGGGAAGCATGCCGGCAGGTATGCCGTAGTGCTGCAACAGACGGTCGGCAATGCGGTTTTCGCGGAAGTCCCACATCATGCCCTCGCTCAGTCCGCCGACCGTTGTGGTGACTTCGCCGCTCAGCCGAAGGGCGATATAGTCGCCCGGCAGCATTATCTTGTAGATGCGTTCGAACAGTTCAGGCTCGTTCTGCCGCACCCATGCCAGTTTCGAGGCGGTGAAATTGCCGGGCGAATTGAGCAGGTGGGTCAGGCAGTAGTCTTCGCCCAGCGCCTGGAAGGCCTCTTCCCCGTAGGGTACTGCCCTCGAGTCGCACCAGATGATGCTGTCGCGCAGCGGCCGGAGGTTCTTGTCCACGCACACCAGTCCGTGCATCTGATAGCTGATTCCGATGGCCTTTATTTGCGTGCCGACGATGTTTGCCTCACGCATGACTTGCTGCAGTCCCTGCTTTGCATAGTTCCACCACGCGTCGGGCGACTGTTCCGCCCAGCCGGCGTGCAGGGCCTTGATGGGGGCTTCGGCCGAGGGATGGAACGCACTGGCCACACACTGGCCCGTCTGCACCTCAACCAGTGAGCACTTCACCGAAGAAGAGCCCACATCGAAACCCAGGAGATAGTCTTGGTTCATGGTATCGTAAAGGTTAACTCTGTCAAGCAAAAATACAACAATCCGGCGAAACCGCTAACATTTTACGCCGCTTTTTGTCAGAAAAGAATCCAGCGGCTCTTCATCCTACGGGAAAAGGTTGCAACAGAGAGGAATGTCCCGAGGGGAGAATGCCACTTTTCAGACATATCTAAGTCGCTGTTATTCAGCAGTTTGAATGAGATACACACCAGATGGGCCGTGTGCACTTTCCGTTTGGGGCTCAAACGCATTCCATTTGGGGCCCAAACGCACGACGAACGGAGCCCAAACGCACTCCGTTTGGGCCTCATTTGGAAAACGGATGTCCGACGGTCGTTTCAGAAGTGTGCGGAAGTGGTCCGAAAAGGAAGCAAAAACAGGGGGTGAATATAGGGCGGAATATGGCGGCAAATAGCAGTGTGCCATAAAAAACAAATACAATTTGTTTTGTTCTGCCACGCAGTTGTTGTACTTTTGCAGCAGATTTGTAAATACAACGCAAGAAATATGGTCTTAAACTACATTTGGATAGGCTTCTTCCTGATAGCCTTCATTGTCGGGCTCGTGCGCCTGTTGTTCTTCGGGGAAGTGGATGTGCTTCCCCAGATGATGGACTCCACCTTCAGTTCCGCCAAGAATGCCTTTGAGATTTCCATCGGACTGACGGGCATGCTGGCGCTGTGGCTGGGCGTGATGAAGGTCGGTGAGCGCGGCGGCGTGGTCAACCTGCTTGCCCGCGTGCTCTCACCCATCTTCTGCCGGCTGTTCCCCGACATTCCGAAAGGACACCCCGCAACAGGCAGTATCTTCATGAACATAGCCGCCAACATGCTCGGTCTGGACAATGCCGCCACGCCGCTCGGACTCAAGGCCATGGAACAGATGCAGGAACTGAACCCGAAGAAGGACACCGCCACCAACCCGATGATTATGTTCCTGGTGCTAAACACCAGCGGACTGACCATCATCCCCGTGTCCATCCTCGCCATCCGTGCCGCGCAAGGCGCCGCCCAGCCCACCGATGTGTTCATTCCCATCCTGCTGGCCACCTTCGTTGCCACGCTGGCAGGTATCATCATCACCAGCCTCTACCAGCGCATCAACCTGCTGAACCGCACCATGCTGCTCACGCTCGGCGGCTGCATCGCCTTCCTCGGCGGCGTTATCTGGGCCTTCCACAGCATGGACAGCCAGACCATCGACACCGTCTCGAAACTCACCTCCAGCCTGCTCCTCATGGGAATCATCGTCGGGTTCATCCTCGCTGCCATGCGCAAGCGAGAGAATGTCTACGATGCCTTTGTCGAAGGTGCCAAGGACGGTTTCCACACTGCCGTCCGCATCATCCCCTACCTCGTGGCATTCCTCGTGGCCATCGGGCTGTTCCGCGCCTCGGGAGCCATGGACATGCTCATGGACGGCATCAAATATGTGGCCTCGGCGACGGGTGCCAGCACCGAATGGGTGGACGCCCTGCCCACCGCCTTGATGAAACCGCTCTCGGGAAGCGGTGCCAGAGGCATGATGGTGGAAGCCATGCAGCAGTTCGGACCTGACTCGTTCGTAGGACGGCTGAGCTGCCTCTTCCAAGGTTCCACCGACACCACATTCTACATCCTGGCCGTATACTTCGGCTCGGTGAGCATCCGCCACACACGCCACGCCGTCACCTGCGGACTGCTGGCCGACCTCGCCGGAGTCATTGCAGCCATATTCATCTGCTATCTCTTCTTCGCATAGACATGGCCGACCTGAAAATCCTTGCCAAAGACACAGCCATCTACGGACTGAGCAGCATCGTCGGGCGGTTTCTCAACTACCTGCTCGTGCCGCTCTACACCATCAAGATGGCAGCATCCAGCGGTGGCTACGGAGTCATCACCCACCTCTATGCCTTCACGGCACTGCTGCTCATGCTGCTCACCTTCGGCATGGAAACCACATTCTTCCGCTTTGCCAACAAGCAAGGGGAGAACGCCGACCGCGTGTTCTCTACGGCCATGATCACCGTGGGCAGCGTTTCCGCACTCTTCGTCGTGCTCGTATTCGCCTTCATCGGCCCCATCAGCCGGGCACTGACCTATGGCGACCACCCGCAATATGTATGGGTCATGGCGCTCACCGTGGGCATCGACGCCTTCCGCGCCATCCCGTTCGTCTACCTGCGAAAGGAAAAGAAGGCACTGAAATTCGCCGGACTGCAACTGCTGAACATCGCCATCAACATTGCACTGAACCTCATCTATTATGTCGGCTTCAACGGCAAGGACCCGGGCTACGCCTTCTACATCAACCTGGTGTGCTCCACCGTCATCACACTGTGCCTCTGGCGCGAAATCAGCCACATCCGCCACGGCTTCGACCGCCCGCTGCTCCGACGCATGCTGGCCTACAGCTGGCCCATCGTCATCCTCGGCGTGGCAGGCATCCTGAACCAGGTGGCCGACAAGATGCTCTTCCCCTTCATCTACAAAGCAGCCGACGCACAGGTGCAACTGGGCATCTACGGGGCATGTGCGAAGATTGCCATGATCATGGCCATGATAACACAGGCCTTCCGCTACGCCTACGAGCCGTTCGTCTTCGGCAAGACCGGCGACAAGGACAACGACCTGATGCAGGCCTCCGCCATGAAATACTTCCTGATGTTCACCCTGCTGGCATTCCTGCTGGTAATGGGCTATATCGACATTATCAAGCACATCATCGGCCGCGACTACTGGGACGGGCTCCAGGTGGTGCCCATCGTCATGGCCGCCGAAATCATGATGGGCGTCTACTTCAACCTCTCCTTCTGGTATAAACTGAGCGACAAGACCTACTGGGGAGCCATCTTCTCCACCATTGCCTGCACGGTGCTTATCCTGCTGAATGTGATTTTCGTACCGAAATACGGCTACATGGCCTGTGCCTGGGCGGGATTCGCCGGCTACCTGACAGCCATGACGCTCTCCTTCCTGGTCGGTCAGCACTATCATCCCATCCGCTATCCGATGAAAGACATTGCAGTCTATGCAGGTCTGGCCCTTGCCGCCTTCACAGCCATGCACTACAGCACCAAACTGCTGCCACTCTGGGGCTCGCTGACTGTCAACACCGCCCTGGTGCTGGCCTACATCTCCGTGATGATAAGGAAGGATTTCCCACTCCCGACCATCCCGCTTATTGGAAAACATTTCAAGAAAGACAAAATAGAAAAGTAACATGAAAAGAATGATTCTATCGCTGTTGTGCATGCTCAGCATCGCAATGGCACGCGCCGACGAAGGCATGTGGACCCTCTACAACCTCCCACAGGCCGTGTTCGAGCAGATGAAGCAGGAAGGCTTCAGCCTGAACTACGACGACTTGTACAATTCGGAGAACGCCGTCATGCACTCCGTGGTGAACTTCTCGGGCTATTGCTCGGGTGTGGTGGTATCGCCCGACGGGCTGGTATTCACCAACCACCACTGCGGCTTCGAGGCCATCCGCTCCCATTCGACCGTAGAACACGACTACATGCTCAACGGGTTCTGTGCCAACTCCTTTGAGGAAGAACTGCCGAACCCCAACATGTTCGTCAGCTTCATGCGCTCACAGACCGACATCAGCCAGCAACTCAGGGAAGCAGGCTTCTTCGATGCTGCACAGGAAAAGCAGGAAGCCATGATCGACTCCCTGCAGAAAGCACTCTCCGACAGTGTAAAGGCCATCGACAAGACCCTGCATGTGGACATCGATGCCTTCTTCGAGGGCAACAGTTTCTTTGCCACCGTCTATCAGGACTTCCACGATGTGCGCCTCGTCTTCGCAGTTCCCAAGTCCATGGGCAAGTTCGGCGGCGAGACAGACAACTGGATGTGGCCCCGGCAAACCTGCGACTTCAGCGTATTCCGCATCTATGCCGACCCTGAAAGCAACGGTCCTGCCGACTACAACGAGAAGAATGTGCCCTACCATCCCAAACACTGGGCACCCGTTTCCATCGAAGGCTACAAGGAAGGCGACTTCGCCATGACCCTGGGCTACCCGGGAAGTACCAGCCGCTACCTCTCGTCCTATGGCATCCAGGAACGCCGGGACGCACAGAACGAACCCCGTGCACAGGTTCGGGGAGTGAAACAGGAGGTGATGAAGAAGCACATGAACCAGAGCGAAGCCGTACGCATCAAGTACGACTCGAAGTATGCACAAAGCGCAAACTACTGGAAAAACTCCATCGGAATGAACAAATGCATCGATTCCATCGGTCTTATCAGACAGAAACAGGAATTCGAACAGCGCATCCGTACCTGGCAGGACGAAACGGGATACCTCAAAGGCAAACTCGATTTCGACCGTCTGGCCGAGCTCTATGCCCAGCGCTTGCAGGCCATGAAGGTGTGGACCAACTTCATCGAGACCTTCTACGGAACATCGGAACTCAACAACCGTGCTCTCAGGGCGATGCGCATGCCCCTCGAAGGACCTGCTGACAAACCAAAGAAACAATACACCACATTCGAAGACAACAGCGAAAAATGGGACGCACCGCTTGACAAGGAAGTCATGGCTGTGCTCCTGAAAAACTACCGCGAGAAGGTTCCCGCCAACTACCTCCCTGCCTTCTATAAGGTCATCGACGGAAAGTTCGGCGGCAACTATCAGGCCTATGTCGACCATCTCTACGGAAAATCGGCACTGATGAAGAGCGGAAAGAAGATATTTGTCAACAAGAAGAGTTTCAGCAAGGACCCGGGCTACCAGTATGGACAGGACCTCATGGACCTCATGGCAACCCTCCGCGGTGAGATGCTGGGCACATACGACGAGATTGAAGAACAGGAACGCATGCTCTGCGATGCCAAACTGAAAATGGAATGGGACCTTCCCCACTACAGCGATGCCAACTTCACCATGCGACTTAGCTACGGACAGGTGAAGGAATTCGAACTGGGCGGACAGCCGTCGGGCTGGTACACCACCGCAGAAAGCATCGTAAAGAAGATGAATCAGGGCGATGCCAACTCCGACTACTTTGCCGAACCCATCATGAAAGAACTTCTCTCGCAGGACAACTACGGCAAATACCAGGACCAAAACACCGGAAAGATGCACCTCTGTTTCCTCACCAACAACGACATTACCGGCGGAAACAGCGGCTCACCCATGTTCAACGGCAAGGGCGAACTCATCGGACTGGCTTTCGACGGCAACTGGGACAGCCTGGCAAGCGACATCCTCTTCGACTCCCGTCTGGCACGCTGCATCGGCGTTGACATCCGGTTCGTACTCTATATGATGGACCGCTGGGGACACGCCGACCGGCTGTTGAAGGAAATCAACGCCAAATAAGTCCCTAGGCTTATATGAAGCAAGGGGGTAATGCTATCTGCATTACCCCCTTGCTTCGTGTATTTGAGTAAAAGAAATTGCTAAAAACAATCCCTTTGTTTTTGCTTTGTATCGTTTTGTTTACTATATTTGCCATGTCAAAGTGCTCTTAAGAGTAACCGAGACAGGGCGTTTAGCGCGTTACCTCTCGTTGGAATCTGGACAATTCACGGCTGAAGGTAATGAGCAACAACGCTCACGCTAATGATATTTATAGCCCGAAAGGGATTATTATATCATTGTGGCGTGGGCTTTTGCTTATTATTCAGCCAGGCAGTCCAGAGCCACAATGAGGTAATAAGTTGAAAGTTCCCACGCCTTTTCTTTTATTAACCGCTGACATCTGGGAATTAGTTGGCACCAACTTTTAACTAACTATTTTTATTACTATGTGGCTAACAATTCTTATTATTGCTATTATCATTGGTGGCATCATTGGATTTTTAGGGTCAAGTGATGGCGAGCGAGGCTCGGGTGCAGCAGCAGGCGCAGCTGCGACTGGTATGGGATGCGGATACATACTTTTCCAAATATTCCTTGCCGGTATTGGAATTCTATTCGTAATCTGGCTGTTCGGAGCATTATTCGGCTAAGAAGCACTTTTTATGATGGTGTCAGGATAATCGGTTTACCAATGTCCTATACCCTATATTTGTCACTCTCCAGCCTAACAAGCACTTTAGTACGCATAAAAATAGGATGCATTCTGATGAACGCATCCTATTTTTATTTTGTCTAAGAGAAAGACAACCGCCGATTACTTGTCGTCAGGAAGGTTGAATTCCTTCTTCAATTCTGCCTGAAAAGCCTCATCGTCGAGAACTTTCTTCAGTACTGGATACTTCTCGCCAAGGCCTTGGAACTCTTCCATCACCTTTGTCAGCGGTTCAAATTCTTTCTGCTTTGCCTCTGCATCGGCCATGATTTTTGCTGCTGCAGCCAGTTTTTCGGCATCGTCGCCGCTCTTCTCTATTTCTGCGAGCTGAGCCTGCATATCCTTCATGTAGTCGAAGACCGGGGTCAGACCTTTGAACATGTCGCGAACGGCATCTTTCCACTGAGCCTCATCCCAGTTGGCACCTTCTGCCTTTGCTTTGTTCAGTACTTCCTGTGGGTCTACCTTGCCACCGTCCTTGGAGCAAGAAACCATGCCCATAACCATGCAAAGGGCCAGCATTCCAATGAATAATTTCTTCATAGTTTTTTCTTTTTTTAGTTAATAAAATAAGTTTGCAGTGACAAATATAGGGGTAAAATTCAAAACATGCAACAATTTTCCGCACTTTCGTTTCATGTTTATCACAAAACGGTGCCATGGAAATGGGGATGCTACTTCGGCTCTTCCAGAATTTTCCTGTAGTCTTCCGGGGTTGACAGGAGCCTGATGCCCTCTGCCACCTGCTTGTCATTCTTGAGCGAATTTTCCAGGGCGCCGCCGTCGAAGTAGTATGCCGAGACAATGTCCGACTCCAGATAGCGTTTTATGCGCTCCTTGTTGAAGTCGAGGTCGCGTGCCATATCGTGCGTAAGTTTCTTCCGCAGCGAGTCGAAATCGTCCTTGGCATCGTTGTAGTAGCCTTCGAACTTGGCCAGTTCTTCCAGCTGCTTCAGGTATTTTTCCGTTTCCTGGTCGTACTTGAAGGAACTATTCAGGACAAACTGCTTGAACTCTTCATATTCAGCATCCGTCAGTTCGAAATCCTTTGCAGGTGCGATGGTGGGATGGCGGTTTACATATTCATTCACATATTCAAAGACCACATCCGAACTGTCGCGCCCTCCAACAAGGTAGTAGACGATGTTTGTCATGGAATCTGGCTTTATCTCCACATCAGGCATGATGCCGCGCCCGTCCTTCACGGGGCGTCCGTTCAGCGTATAGAAGGTCTTGCGCAGCGAGTCGGCCACCTGTTCGCGGCTTCCTCCGTCCTCACGCTTGTAGTTGACGGCCTGGATGCAGCGGCCGCTCGGTATGTAATATTTATAGGTAGTGACCTTCATGGCTGAGTTGTAGGGCATATCCATGGTAATCTGTACCAGTCCCTTGCCGAAGGTCTGCGTCCCAACGATGACGGCGCGGTCGAGGTCTTGCAGCGCACCTGCGGTAATCTCGCTGGCACTGGCGGAGCCTCCGTTGACCAGTACGACGATAGGCATGACTGAGTCGATGGGTTCTTTCTCCGTCATATAGGTACGGTTGGCACGCTCCAGCTTGCCTTTGTTCTGCACCACGAGCCGTCCCTTCGGAACGAACATATTGACAATTTCCACCGCTTCCTTTTCAGAGCCGCCACCGTTGCCGCGCAAATCAAGCAGCAGCGACTTCATTCCCTTGCTCCGCATCTCGACAATGGCACGGCGGACATCCGTCGAGCATCCGTCGCTGAAGGAGTTCAGGTTCAGGTAGCCGATACCATTTTCACGCAGGCCGAAGTAAGGCACTGCCGGCGATTGTATCAACTTGCGCGTTATCTTCATCTTCATGATCTTGCCGGTGGACGGCCGGCGTATCTTCAGCATGAAGGAAGTACCGGCATCGCCCCGCAGATGGTTGCTCACATAGTCGGTCTTCTTCCCTTCCATCGACTCATCGTCGATGCTCAGGATGACATCGCCCTTCTTCAGTCCGGCCTCTGCGGCGGGCATGCCTGCCATGGGTTGGTCTATCACCACCGTTCCGTCCTTGAAGCGATAGTGTATCAATGCACCTATGCCGGCATACTTGCCAGTGAGCAGATACTTATAATCCTTGATGTTCTCCTCGGGGTAATACTCCGTATATGGGTCGAGCATGGACATCATGGCATCAATACCATAGGTGATGATTTCATGCGGATTGAGCGTGTCTACATAGGCCATGTCCAGCTGCTTGTAGACAGTATTGAATATTTCAAGGTTTTTCGCCACTTCGAGGTGTCGGTTCTTGTCCTGCGCCTGCATGGAAAGGCTGCACAGCAGAAAGGACAAAACAAGGATTTTCTTCATGCGCTTTCAAGGTTTGCTTGTTGCAAATGTAGCACAAACCACCCATATAGACGATAAACATCCCGCATTTTCTGTAGCCTTTTTAATTTTTTTTTGCAAAATATTTGGCAGTTAATAAAAATCCGTTTACTTTTGCATTCGCTAATAAGCAAAACTGCTTCAGTAGCTCAGTTGGTTAGAGCACCTGACTGTTAATCAGGGGGTCGTTGGTTCAAGCCCATCCTGAAGCGCATAAGTCCCGAGAATCCTCGGGGCTTTTTGTTTTTGTTTTTGTTTTTCTTCGGCTTTCAACAACAAGGATGAAAGCGATAAAAAGGGAATGACCTTACGCATACGGTTTGGACTATTTCGACAGGATACCAGTCTCTTTATCACTATGATTCATGGTGCGTTGGATGTCACGATACTTGCGCCCGTGGTCGAGTCGATAGGACAGTTTGAGAGTCAGCATATTGCCGTAGTCGCGATGGTGCTGTGAGATTTCTTTCTGAACATAGCGGCTTACGACTTCCGTCTTGTTTGTCAGTGGATGCTGGCTGAACGGATACTGGGCATAGAGGGAAATGGAGAAGGCGTCACTCATACGATAGTTACAAGTGATGTACCATGCCGGAGCCTGATGCCCACGATGTTCACCCTCCATGAAGTTCCATCCGTTATCGGCGTAGGCTCCAAGTGTCCAACGACCCAAATAGGCTTGCAATGAACAGCCACCGTTGAACGAGGTATAGGTATGCGTGTAATCCTCTCCAAAATTAAAGAAACGATAGATGCCGCCATAGACGGTTGCTGTCAGTTTTTCTGGTATGATGTCCCATTGATTATAGCTTTCGACATAAAAGAAGTTACACTCGTTGTCGGCATTAGTTTGCGTCTGATAGAAATGACCGTCTTGGCGGATGTACTTCTCCATATTACAATGGGGATTCAGACGGTAATAGCCTTGTAGTTCTGAAGTGAAGCGAGGTGTAGAATAAGAGAGCTTCAACTGATGAGAGATGACGCGGTTTGGGTGAATATCCGGATTCCCAAGAATGGTTTCCATCGCGTTCTGCTTGATGCTGACATTGCTGACGAGTGCTATCTGGGATGTGTGCTGCGAGATTTCAAAGTCATATTTCACCTTTAATCTGCTTGTCAGAGGATAACTGACAGTGAACTTGGGACGGAAGAACCAGTAATCTTGCGTCGCATTTCCCTGACGATAGTAGCGCCGGCTGGCGCCAAGACCTCCCATAAACGAGAGTTTACCAAGACGCCCTTTCAGTTGTGAGAAGAGATAAAGGCTGGAAGTGTGCATGTCATTTGTCGCATCGACATCACCTTGATAGACATTATGACTATATCGCTGCCCGTATTGTGCACCTGCGGAAATAGTAAAGGGCTTTAGCCGGTTCTCATAGATAGCCTCGCTCCAAAGGCTATATGTCTTTCCATCCGTATGATAACGACAGTTAGCGCCTTCGTTATTTTCCGTGTTACCCGTCGTCTTGATATATGTTCCCACGACATTAGCTGTCAACGACTGGTGGCGGTGGAAGTCCTGATGGAAATAGAGGTCGAGTGAGGGTGAACTGCTACTGGATGAAGAAAAATCGTCGTATGCCACTCCATCAAGAGCCATTGCAGCTTCCCGACGCTGTGGTTGCATATCGCTACTTCCTGAAAGTTTGGCCTGAAAAACATAGTTCGAGTCACTTAGGCTGTAGGTCAGTTGGGCATTGTGACTGAGATTCTTACTCTGCTTGTTCAGGCTGTAGCGATGACTTGAGGCAATGTCGCCTGATTCCAGCTCGTATATGGCTCGCTCATCATATTCTACACCCTTGAATTTATGATAGTTGAGGTCATAACTGAGTGCAAACTCACTGCGCCCGTAATTGAACTTGCCGAAAAGTGATTCATTGCCATTCACGGTGGTTAGCGTATTCGTCAGTTGAGTGCCGACAACATAGCCACTCGCAGGCTTTTTCACCTCTATATTGATAATGTACGCAACACCCTCGCCGTATCGCACACCAGGATTGTCGATAAACTCAATGTGGTCGATACCCTGCATGTCGAGTGTCTGCAAATCCTCGCGTGTGGCAATGATGTCGTTGATGCGCACTTGCACTGTTCCAAGATTCGTCAATGCCGTAATACTGTTGACCGCCTCGTCCACTCGAATGTGAGGAAGAGTGAGTTTTGCCAGCAGCGAATAGCCGTTGGTAGAATTCTCTATCTGCTGTTTTGTAGGATAGATCCATTGACCATCCACCTTTTGTATAGTATGTGCGCCCTTTACTGTCACCTCGTCAAGAGTGACTTCTTTTTCCGTGTTTTGAGCTGCTGATGTCAAAGAGCAAACAGCCAACAAGTAAAACAATAATCTCCTCATATCTTACATTTTTGCTGATAAAGATGCGGTTCAGCGAGAGCAAAGAAAACTTGTTCTCATTTGCCGAGCGTAAGCATCTTCGCGATTTCAATAGCAAAGGTACGAGGAGATTATCCTGCTATCGAAAAAATATCCTGACATTTGTCTGACATATTGGTGTCAGACAAATGTCAGGATGTATCTACTTGATTTCCAATCGAGTCTGCTCATGTTCGGAAGAGTTCAAGCATGCTTGACTCTTCTCTCACTTAATGGCAGACTTGGTTTTCAGTCTGTACGCCTTGCTGCGGTCGGATTCTATCTTGAGGTCAGAATGTTGCTCTATGACTGGCTTTAGCCTGCGAATCAGCGTGTATAGAGTTGCACTTGCATCGGGTTTCTTGGGCCAGAGAGCATCACAAATCTCCGCTTTCGTAAGAGAACGAGATGGTGAGTGGAAGAACATCTCCATCAAATGGTGTTGCATGGGAGTGAGTTGCACCTCATTGCCATCGGCGGCATAGAAACGGCCGTCATCGCCTGAGTATGTCAATCCACCAAAAGTTTTCCCTTTGGTAACAAGCACAGCCAAAGAATCATTCACGGCCGTTTGCCGGCGACGATACCACATCAGCATAGCCCAAAACCCTATCAAGGACCAAAGGATGATAGTAGGTCTTTGGTCAGACAGTCTGAAGATTGTAGCTTTAGAGCAATGGGCGTAAGCCTTGAACTTCTGCCCACGGGTGTCAACAGCCAAAGTAGCCTTCCCACGCAATTCTGCTATCTGCAAATGATCATTGAAAGCACGAATGGTGTCCTGGCAGATGACATCGCTATGCTGTTTCTCCAAAGCCAGTGCAAGTGCCCTGTCCATATCTTCATTTATCATCCGACTTGTTGAACTATAGCTACCAATACTGGTCAGACACGAAGCGATAATCAGTGCAAATAGCACGATGACCGCATACCTCTGTTTTTCCATGACGCTCCTCTTAAGATTTAAAATACGCGACCCCACCCTAACCTAAGGGCAAGTTCCCTACCAATAATTACCATCATTATTGTGCCGCAAAGATACAAAACAAATGCAGCCTTGCAAAGTTCCGATAAGAAAACGATTCGGCAAAGGTGCCAGATTTGTAAAGGCCTTTTACTAAAATGGCGATTTGTTAACATTTCTGCCGTGTTAAAAAGTGGCCGGTTGGGTGAGTCTCCACCCGGACGGAGAAATGCCCGTATTCAAGAGTCCCGCTGACAGTCAGCAAGTTACAGACTCTTTTCCGACGATTTTTAGCCTGTGATTTTCCAACTGCTTAGGTCTTGGATGCCGAATGCTTGGCTTTCGTTGTGCGAAAGCCAAGCGCTCATCCTGCAAGAACCAAGCTTTTGCAGGGCGTTTTTTAGTAAAAAAATGTGAAGTTTGTTAATTTCCACTTGCCGGAAGGCGCAAAAATGGCCGAAATTTGTGTAAAAATTATTTACTAATCGGCGAATATTCCGGAAATCAAGGAGGGGCTGCTGCCGCTGCTTAAAGCAACTGTATGCCCACTTCCGCGCACTCCCTGCGCATCTGCTCCGGCCAGATGGACGACTGTATCTCGCCTATGTGTGCTTTGTGCAGGAGCATCATGCAGAGCCGGCTCTGCCCTATTCCACCGCCGATGGACTGCGGAAGTCGCCCGGCAAGCAGTTGCTGGTGGAAGAAAAGTTGGGTGCGCTCCTCCTGATTGGCTTCGTGCAATTGCCGGAGCAGGGTCTCGCGGTCGACACGGATGCCCATTGACGAGAGTTCCAACGACTGCTGCAAGACGGGATACCAAACCAGGATGTCGCCGTTGAGCCCTTTATGCCCGTCGCTGTTAGGGGTAGACCAGTCGTCGTAGTCGGCTGCGCGCCCATCGTGACGCTCCCCGTTGGAGAGCCGTCCGCCGATACCGATGACGAAAACGGCCCCATAAGCCTTGCAGACGGCATCCTCACGCTCTTTGGGAGTGAGGTCGGGATACATCTGCAGCAGGTTCTCGGAGTGTACAAAGTGTATTTTCTCGGGCAAGAAAGGTGTGAGTTGCGGATAGGTTTCACACACCAGGTATTCCGTCCGGCGGATGGCGGCATAGATGCGCTCTACAATGTTGCGCAGGAAGGCCAGGTTGCGGTCGCCGGTTTCCATCACGGCTTCCCAGTCCCACTGGTCCACATAGAGCGAATGGAGGTTGTCCAGTTCCTCGTCGGCACGGATGGCGTTCATGTCCGTATAGATACCGTAGCCGGGCTGGATGTCGTATTCAGCCAGTGTAACGCGCTTCCATTTCGCCAGCGAGTGCACCACTTCGGCCTGTGCTTCCTCCATGTCCTTGATGGGGAAGGTCACCGGGCGCTCAATGCCGTTCAGGTCATCGTTCAGACCCAGGCCCTTCAATACGAAAAGAGGAGCCGTGACGCGCCGGAGCCGCAACTCGGTGGAAAGGTTCTGCTGGAAAAACTCCTTGATAAGCTTGATGCCTTGCTCTGTCTGCTGCGGGCCAATCTGCGACCGGTAGCCAGGGGCTTTGATGATTCTGCTCATTCCGCTGTCATTTTTATTCCGGTGCAAAAGTAATAAAAAAAAGATATATACCGTCGAAAACCCGTTTTTGCACAGAGAATGTTGCAATCCGTCACCTTTCTCCGCCATCCACCCACCGGATGCAGCATTGACGACATGAAAAAAGGCCTCCTGCAACGGCAAATACTTACAATTCGTAAGTTTTTTAAAATCAAGAATAAAAAAATATGCCTGCCGCATGTATCTTTTTCTGCATTCGTTTTATCTTTGTCAGCGGTTTATCCACACAACTCAATAGGTATGAACGACATATTTCACTTTACCAAGATGCATGGACTTGGCAACGACTACATCTACCTGAACACCATGGACAAGCCTATGCTGCATCCCGAAGCCGCCGCACGCACCTGGAGCAAACCGCACACAGGCATAGGCAGCGACGGACTGGTGCTGATAGGATGGCCACTGAAAACGAAGGATGCCGACTTTTCCATGCGCATATTCAATGCCGACGGTTCAGAAGCCATGATGTGCGGGAATGCCGCCCGCTGCATCGGCAAGTTCCTCTATGAGAAAGAAATCACCCGACTGACCAACATACGGCTTGAAACGCTGGCAGGAATACGCACCCTCCAACTGCATGTAAACCAGGCGGACGAAGTAGAATCGGTCACCGTCGATATGGGGGTGCCTACTTTTTCCAACCACATACAGTACATACCGGAAAACGATAACGCCACTCCAAACGGGATTCTGCCGCTTAAAGGCACTTTCGTCTCAATGGGAAATCCGCACTATGTGGTCTTTGTCGACAATGTGGCGGACACCGATGTTGCCACGCTGGGCCGGCAAATGGAACACCACCGGGCCTTCCCCGAGCGCTGCAACATCGAATTTGCACAGCTGATGCCCGACGGGAGCATCCGGATGCGCGTCTGGGAACGGGGCAGCGGCATCACAATGGCCTGCGGAACAGGAGCCTGCGCCACCGCAGTTGCCACACAGAAACTGGGCCTGACCCGCGGAAAGACCATCGTTGTGATGGACGGCGGACGGCTCACCGTGGAGTGGAACCACACCGACAACCATGTATATATGACCGGAGAGGCTGCCATCGTCTTCGAAGGAGACATAGAATGGAACGACGACCAAACCTGAAATGAAATCTTAACACCTGACAACCATGGCGCTGATAAACGAACATTTCCTGAAACTTTCCAACCAGTATCTCTTTGCCGACATAGCAAAGAAAGTGAAAGCCTACCAGACTTCGCACCCACAACAGCGGGTCATCAGCCTCGGCATTGGCGATGTAACACAGCCTCTGTGCCCCGCCGTACTCGAAGCACTGCACCGCACGGTCGATGAAATGGGCGAAAAATCGACATTTCATGGCTACGGTCCCGAGAACGGTTACGCCTTTCTGCGCGAAGCCATCCTGAAAAATGACTATCAGCCGCGGGGCATCCATTTGGATTTGAGCGAGATTTTCATCAGCGACGGAGCCAAGAGCGACATTGGAAACTTCCAGGAACTTGTCCGATGGGACAACTCCCTGGGGCTGACCGACCCCGTCTACCCCGTCTATGTGGACTCTAATGCCATGATCGGTCGTGCCGGCGTCTGCAAGGATGGCGTCTGGAGCAATGTGAAATACTTCCCCTGCACCGCAGAAAACGGATTCGTTCCCCAACTGCCCGGGCAGCGTGTGGACATGATTTACCTCTGCTACCCCAACAACCCGACGGGAACGGTACTGACAAAGAGTGAGTTGCGGAAGTGGGTGAACTACGCTTTGAAGAACGATACGCTCATTCTGTTCGATGCCGCCTACGAAGCCTACATACAAGACGCTAAAATTCCCCATTCCATCTACGAAATCCGGGGAGCCAAGAAGTGTGCGGTTGAGTTCCGAAGCTATTCCAAAACGGCCGGGTTTACCGGTGTCCGATGCGGCTACACGGTGGTTCCGCACGAGGTTTCGGTGGTCACTCCCGACGGGAAAAGCCGCATTCCGCTGCATCAGTTGTGGACACGCCGGCAGGCAACGAAGTTCAATGGTGCCAGCTATCTGAGCCAGCGGGCTGCCGAGGCCATCTACACCGAAGAGGGAAAGAAGCAGATACGCAGCACCATCAGGTACTACATGCACAATGCGCACTACCTGCGCAGTTCGCTGCAGGCACTCGGTTTTGAGGTCTATGGCGGGGAGAACGCACCCTATCTCTGGGTAAAGACGCCGAAGAACCAGCCCAGTTGGAAGTTCTTCGAGGAGTTGCTGTACAGCACCGGTGTGGTTTGTACGCCTGGTGTGGGCTTCGGTCCCAGCGGTGAAGGCTACTTCCGGCTAACGGCCTTCGGCACATACGAGGACGCAGAAGAGGCGTTGCAGCGCATCAAGGCGTGGCTCCAACGCTGAAAGAACAAGATTTTCGTAGTGGAATGCCGTGCTATTCGGCGGCCTTGAAACCTTTCGTACTGATGGTTTCAATCACTTCCTTGATGCCTTTTTCGTCGAAATCGGCTTCGCGTGCGGCATCAACAGCCTGCTGCTCGGCCTGTTTCTCCGTTTCGGAAGCCTGATAGTCAAGGCTTTTATACTTCAGTTCGGCAATTGCCCAGCCTGCAAGGGCTATCAAGACGAGGACAAGGATGATAATCAGCGTAGTGGTCATGGATATTGTTTTTTTGATGTTTCGTTTGGAAGCAGGTCAATACAGCAGCATGAGTCCCGCATAGGCAGCGAATGCCAGCATGTGTATGGGGTTGATTTTCACGAACCGCGTGCCCACGAAGGTGGCCACGAAGAGGCCTATGCTTATCCAGAACTGCCATGGACTGACTGCGAGCGAGCTGAAGTTCTCCGGGGTCATGAGCAGCAGTGCAGCGGCGAGGAGCAGGCCTACCACGGCCGGACGCAGTCCCATAAAGATGCTTTGGACCGTCGTGGAGTGCATATACTTCATGAAAAGGCGGCATATCAGTATCATCAGCACCAGCGAGGGGAGCATCAGTGCCACGGTAGCCGTGAGTGAGCCGAGCACTGCCAGGGCTTCGTTATAGCCTGCATTGTGCACCGCGGTGTACCCACAATAGGTAGCAGCGTTGATGCCTACGGGGCCCGGTGTCATCTGACTGATGGCCACGATGTTGGTAAATTCGGCCGTGCTGAGCCACTGATGCTGCACGACCGTTTCGGTCTGGATGAGCGATAGCATGGCATAGCCACCGCCGAAACCGAAGATGCCTATCTGCAGGAAGGTCAGGAAAAGCCAGAGGAATATCATAGTCGCTATTCTGTCGATTGGATGAAGGTGCCGTAGAGCCATCCTCCCAGCCCTGCCGCGATGATGATGAAGATGGGGTTGACGCCCAGTGCCCAGATGAGCATGGCTGCGGCGATGGGTATCCAGCAGTTGGCAAGGTTTATCTTGGCACTCTTTGCCAGGGTGAACACTGGCACGGCGATGAGTGCCACCACGGCAGGACGGATGCCGCGGAACATCGCTGCTATCCACGCCACATCCATGATGCGGCGGAAGAACATGGCAACGAGCAGTATGATGAGGAACGACGGCAGCGCAGCCCCTACCGCTGCGCACAGTGCACCACTGGTCTTGCACAGCTTGTAGCCGATATGCGTGCTGATGTTCACGGCAAACACGCCCGGACAACTCTGCGCAATGGCAATGAGGTCAAGGAATTCCTCGCGGTCCACCCAGGCATGCCGGTCAACAACTTCGGCCTCTATGAGGGGTATCATGGCGTAGCCGCCACCAAAGGTGACGACGCCAATCTTGCCGAAGGTCTTGAAAAGTTTCCAATAGAGATGGTCCATGGGTCGTGTCTTGCTGGCACAAAAGTAACGAAATTTTACAGAACAATCATCACCGAGAGCCTAAAAATGGAAGAAAACCGCAATTTCTCAGTATTCTTCCACTGCTTTCCGTGCTTTCTCACGCACCCGACGGCTTACCTTGTTCCGCTTGAAAATCATCAGGAAGTCCATCCCCGAGGGTGACTGTCCGTAGTTTCTGACCTCGTTCTCGACGCTGCTGAAAATTTGCTGAGACATAGTGGGCCGCTTGGCGGTAATCACCACCTCGTTGATGGTCACGCTCTTGGGCAGCAGCCGCACGGTGTCGGTCAGTTCGCTCCGGCGCAGGGTGCGGTGGATATAGTTCCGGTGGGTGAAGGTAAGACTGCCGAACGGCTTGTCAATGACCACCCTTCCGTTGCTGTCCGAACGGAAAGTGTCCTTGCGGTCGCTGTAAATCACCACATCGGCAATGGGCTCGTAGATTTCCATGTCCATCAGCATGAAGCGCACTTGCGCCTTGGCAGGTGCAACCGTGAACGACAGCAACAACAGGAGCGTCCTTATGCTGATTTTCGTGCGGAGTCCGTGCGGTGTTTCCATAGGCTGCAAAAATAATAAGCAACAACTAAATTCGACCCATTCCATCGGCAGATTTCACATTATTTGCAATCCATTTACATATAGATGTTAAAACACTTGTGGGGTAGGTTAATTTTAATGAAAACCAACATGTGTGGCTGCGGTTCGGTCACAACTGTAAAGAATTATTACTGTACAACTGATTTTCGAGTGCATAAAACGAGAATTTTCTGGCTGACTAAGGCATTTTGGCGCAAAAACCAGCATTTCCCCGTCTATTCGCCAAACCGTTGATATACAGCGACTTGTATCCGCGCAAGATAAATTCACAGCATTACGGTTCGGCGAGTGAGGTCCACTTGATACGCGTTTGAGCCCCGGTCAGGGCACGACTGGAGCCAAATTGCATGGCAACTGGCTCCAAATGAAAATGCAAGTGAGCCCCAGTTGCAGCCGAAAGGGGTGGACATGATACTCCGAATGCCGACCAGACGAGGTGTTTTTGCCAGGTTTTCGCGTCATTTGCGGCTGGAGGAAACTTGCACACTGTCAAGATTATTTACTGCCAACGGCAGCCGTCTTTGCAAGAAGAAAACGCCACGAAAGCCATGTTAACAAACATATTTTTCAGCCGCAGGTGGTTAAAAATAGTAAAAACGAGGCGGAAAAGCATTGCCGTAAACCGCCAATCGCTATATTTGCACCCAAGAATCAACCCATAAAATGTATTGAACATGAACGGAAAGACCTTATTCATTGGCGCCCTTCTCGCAGGAAGCATGATGCTCTCCGGCTGCGCCAGCAAGAAGCAATTGGCAGCTTGCCAGACGGAAAACCAGGAACTGTCGGCCAACTTCCAATCGACCAAGGAACAACTGGCAGTCGCCAACTCTCGTATAGCCTCGCTGGAAGACCAGCTCTCTGCCCAGAAAGAAGCCTATGCAGCCCTGCAAGGCTCGCTCGACAAGAGCCTGACCAATGCCAGCCAGACCAATGTGCAGATTGACAAGCTGGTGGACCAGATTAACGAATCGAACCAGTACATCCGCCACCTGGTAGAGGTGAAGTCGAAAAGCGACTCTCTCAACCTGGTGCTTACCAACAACCTGACCCGCTCGCTGAGCAAGGAAGAACTCAAGGAAGTGGATGTGCAGGTGCTCAAGGGCGTTGTCTACATCTCGCTCAACGACAACATGCTCTACAAGACCGGCTCGTACGAAATCAGCGACCGTGCCGCAGAGACCCTGTCGAAGATTGCAAAGATCATCATCGACTACAAAGACTACGATGTGCTGATTGAAGGCAACACCGACAATGTGCCCATCTCGCGCGAGAACATCCGCAACAACTGGGACCTTTCCTGCCTGCGTGCCTCCAGCGTTGTGCAGTACCTGCAGAACAATTTCGGCATCGACCCGAAGCGACTCACCGCCGGCGGCCGCGGAGAATACAACCCGCTGGTGAGCAACGAGACGGCTAACGGACGCCAGCGCAACCGCCGTACGCAAATCATCATTACTCCGAAGCTTGACCAGTTCCTCGACCTGATCGACGCTGCCCCCGACGACAAGTAGGCGAAAGACACTGATACGACAAAAGCGGCAGGCTCCCCTATGGGATGCCTGCCGCTTTCATATAATTAGGCTGCAATTATTTCTTTTCGTTTTTCGGACTGGTATTGCGCACCTTGAAGTGGTCGAAGCCCAATCCGTAGACGCCTATCACGGCACTTTGCGACACGAAAGCATGGGGGTCTACCTCGTTGATGATGCGGAAAATCATGTTCGACTCCCGCTTCTTTGCCAGCACGAACAGCATCTTTACCTCGTGACCGGAATAGAATCCCTGCCCGTTGATGATGGTACAGCCACGCTTGCGCTGGGTGTTGATGCGGTGACCGATTTCCTGATAGTGCTCGGAGATGATGAAGAACTGCACCGAACGCCGCATGGAATTGATGACCTGGTCGATACAGAAGGCCGTTACCCACAGCACGACGAATCCGTAGATGACGGCTTCCCAGTCGTGCAGCACGAAGTAACTGCTGCTGATAATGACGATGTCGCACAGAAGTATGACGCGGCCGAACGACATATCGCGGTATTTGTTGACGATGGCGGCGATGATGTCCGTGCCACCCGTGGAGCCGTTGAACGCCAGGCCCAGCCCGACACCGCTTCCGCAGAAGATGGAACCTATGATACTGGCCATGAAAGGCTGGTCGGCCAGCAGACGGGTGCCGCTGAAGTATTCACGGGAAAAACCGATGTACATGGTCACCAGCGCCACGGCATAGATGGTCTTCACGCAGAATTTCCATCCCACCGTGAACAAGGCAACCAGCAACAATGCACCGTTGATGGCAAAATAACTGATGTGCACGGGTATCTTCGCACCCCAGAACAGCAGCGAGGAAATACCGGCCACACCGCCGGTGGTAATGTTGTTGGGGAGCAGGAAGATGGTCCAGCCGATGCAATAGAACATCATCGCAACGGCAATCATCGTGTAGTCGCGCACCTCGAGCACCCATTTCTTTCGTTGAAAATGCATTTCCATTCCTTTGTTGAATATCGTTTGTATTGACGCTGCAAAGGTAATGCTTTTCCGCTATTCCGTAACGAATTCCCACAGAGAAATTATTGCCGGACAAACCATGTGCTGTCAAGCCTGCTAAATCTTCATTTCCTTAATCTGATGGCGCAGATATGCCTTGAACCCGTCGTCGCCCAGCACCTCCACATCGTTCCACAAGCCGAGCACAAAGCGCCCGATGCCACGATAGTCGCACACCTCCAGTTGAAAGTCCCATCGGCTCTTGTCCTGATAGGTCATGTATTTCACCGACTGGGAGTACTCCTCCTTCATCAGGTTGTAGGCCAACTGGCCCAGCCGCAGGTGCACGGGAAAAGTTTCTTCGCCCGAAAACAGGAAAATGTCTGTCTTCAGCTGGCGGTGTTTCTCCTCGTTGCTCCAGAGCAAATCGATGAGCTCCACGCTTTCCATTCGCGAGAGCTTGTAGGTCTTGTTCTTGCCCGACGACAGTTCAAAGCCGCGCACATCGGTGTTGTCGTTAAGGAAGAGGAACGGTTCTATGACGCGGTCGGAGGTCGTATGGCTGTGAGGTGAGGAGTAGTTCTTCAACTTTACGAGCTGTTTCAGCTTGATGGCCTCGTAGATGACCGACACATTCTTTGCCATCTGCGCCTGTAGCTTCACATCGGTAAGTATGCGCAGGTCGTAGAATGAATCGAGTTTGCGCTGTATCTGCTGTGCCAGCGGGTTGCTTTTCTGCGTGCCTTGCAGCAGTTTTCGCAGGAAGATGGCCTCCTGCTCGGTGAAGTCGATGCTCTCATGTAGCCGCTTGAAGAACGGACTTTGGCGGTCCAGGCGGTAGTAATAGCCCGTCTTGATGACACGAAAACCGGCCAGCCGGAAGAAGTCCAGATAATAATAAAGGTTCCTGCGCGTGATACCCAGCCGCTCGCAGAGGTCCTGTGCCGTGTAGTTGTGGTTCTCCACAAGCAACAGGAGCAGGTCGAGTTCACGCTCTAATTTGTCATGGCGCATAGGATTAAAGGGGCTTGGAAGTGGGAAATGTGTGGAATGCTAATCCTCAAAGGGAAGCGAGAGTTCACCGCCCAGCAGGTTGTAGCTCATGCGGTGGTAGGGGGTCACGCCATATTCACGGATGGCGGCACGGTGCTTTGCCGTGGGATAGCCCTTGTTCGACTGCCAGTCGTACATGGGATACTCCTCAGCAAGCCGCTCCATGTACTCGTCCCGATGGGTCTTTGCCAGGATACTGGCGGCCGCTATGGCCTGATACTTGCCGTCGCCTTTCACTATACAGGTGTGCGAAATACGCCCATATGGAACGAATCTGTTGCCATCTACGATGATGGCTTCAGGGCGCACGCACAACTGGTCGAGCGCACGGTGCATCGCAAGAAAGCTCGCACGGAGGATGTTTATCTGGTCGATCTCCTTCGGAGTGACCACACCGACGGCCCAAGCAAGGGCATCGCGCTCTATCTCTTTCCGCAGCTGGTTGCGCAATTTCTCTGAAAGCTGCTTCGAATCGTTCAGCAGCGGATTGCTGTAGCCCTCCGGCAGAATCACGGCTGCCGCATAGACACTGCCTGCCAGGCACCCACGACCGGCCTCGTCGCAACCTGCCTCTACCTTGTCCGCATAGTAGTGGGCGGCTAATTCGTGTTTTTTCATCGCTTAAATGGAGTTTTCCGCAAAGATAATAAAAGTTTAACAGTTAACAAATATTAATTGAACTTTTTGTTCCAACTATAGGTCTAAATTTGCACCAGAAACAATAATAAACTGCAAAAGATTATGAAAAAGACCCTGACTTTATCTGGAACGGACCGCTGGCAGATGCGGTTGGTACAACTGAAATCGTGGAGCATGAAACCAGTTGAATGCCTGTCAAGGCTCTACTCCAAAGTGCTGGAAGAAGAAGTGAGTCCAAAACAAACCCTTGTATTGCTCAACCTGCAACTGTCTGTACTCTTTATGGTTTTCTCTGCAGGAGGAACGCTGACCTTCCGCATCCTATGTTGCTGCTGGATGGCATGGTCTGTGAGAAATATGAAGCAGAACCATGATTAATGCTTGGGCCGCAGATAGTACATCTGAATGCCGTTAGAAAATAATTTACCATTCACCTATAATAATATTATATAGTTATGTTACTCGGATTTCTGGTCTGGCTTTTCATCATTGATTTCATATGCATCTGTGTGAATCCCTGGTTTGCATTGTGGCTATTCTTTGTTTGCATTCTTGCATTTATCACCCCGAAGCACTTCTAGCAGGCTCACACAGGCTGGACTGGTGCCGACGGTGCTCGCATTACCCTATTCTTTTGTAATGCGCAGGAGCCCTCCCTGAATCGAGTTCAGAGAGGCCTCCTTTGCGTTTATGCCTTTGTTTCAGAACATCTGCTGCACGCGCCGGATGGCATTGACCAGCACATCCACTTCTTCCTTGGTGTTATAGAAGGCAAACGAAGCACGGACCGTTCCACTGACGCCCAGCCGCTGCATAAGAGGCTCGGCACAGTGATGCCCCGTGCGGACGGCAATGCCTTGCTGATCGAGCAGCATACCCATGTCCAGATGGTGGATGTCGCCCACCAGGAAACTGAACACGGCATCTTTCTGCCGGGCAGTTCCAAACAAGCGGAGTTCCTCTATCTTCCGGAGTTCCTGGTCGGCATATTGCTTCAGCTGCTGTTCGGCGTGTTCAATTTCCTCCATGCCGATGGCGTTCAGGTAGTCGATGGCAACTCCCAGTCCGTGGGTTGCCACATAGTCGGGGGTGCCTGCCTCGAATTTCAGGGGGAGTTCCTCAAACGAGACCTGGTCGAACGAGACATGACTTATCATCTCTCCGCCGCCTTGATAGGGGGGCATCTGCTCCAGCCACTGCTCTTTGCCATAGAGGATGCCTATGCCTGTAGGCCCGTATACCTTGTGTCCGCTCAGCGCAAGGAAGTCACAGCCAATTGCCTGGACATCGATGGAATGATGGGGAACGCCCTGTGCGGCATCGACCAGCACGGGAACATCGTGGGCATGGCCCATTCGGACAATCTCGGCGACGGGATTTACTGTTCCGAGCACATTGCTGACATGGCTTACGCAGAGCAGTTTCGTGCGGCTGTTGAAGAGTTGCTGCAGTTCGTCCAGACGGAGTTCGCCCTGGTCGTTCATCCCAACCACCTGCAGGCGGATGCCTTTCCGTTGGCGGAGGAGTTGCCACGGCACGATGTTGGAGTGGTGTTCCATCACGGTCAGGATTACCTCGTCACCCTCTTTCATGAAAGCCTCGCCAAATGACGACGCCACCAGGTTGACGGCCTCGGTGGTTCCGCGGGTAAAGATTATCTCGGACGACTTCCCGGCATTGATGAAACGGCGCACTTTTTCGCGGGCTCCTTCGTGCAGTTCGGTGGCACGCTCGGAGAGATAGTGCACCCCACGGTGTACATTGGCATTGCAGCAGAGATACTCTTCCCGCATGGCATCGAGCACACAGAGGGGTTTCTGCGTGGTGGCAGCATTGTCGAGATAGACCAGCGGCCGGCCATGCACCTCGCGTTTCAGTATCGGGAAATCGTCCCTTATGGCATTGATGTCGAACATTTGCTTGTTTCTTCCTTTCTTAATTGTTTTCACTTGCAGAGTTTGCAGCCCTCGCACTGGTTCAGCCGGCCGCGGAAACGCTGGTCGACCAGATAGCGGAGCCTGTCGCGAAGGGGTTCCAACGGAACGCGGTCGACCACTTCGTTGATGAAGGCGGTCTGCAACAGTAGTTTAGCCTCGTCGATACCGATGCCCCGCTGCTGCATATAGAAGAGGGCTGCATCGTTGAGTTGTCCCACGGTGGAGCCGTGTGCGCACTTCACATCGTCGGCATATATTTCCAGCATGGGTTGGGTGTACATTCTTGCCTGATTGGTCATGCAGAGGTTCTGGTTGGTTTCCTGCGAGACAGCCTGCTGTGCATCCTTCTCCACCAGCACCCTTCCGGCAAAGGCTCCGACGGCTTCCTGATTGAGCACATACTTATAGAGTTCGTTGCTTGTGCAGTGGTGGGCGCGGTGAACGATGAGTGTATTGTTGTCGATGCGCTGCTGTTTGTCGGCAATGACGGCTCCGTTGCAGCAGCATTCAGCCCCGGGCTCGGCCAAAACCACCTCCAGCGTGTTGCGGGTCTGGCCGTTGTGAAGGGTCATTGTCTGGTGGGTGAGGCGGCTGTTGGCTGCCTGCCGGACGAAGGTGTTGCTCACGCGGACATTTTTCTGGTGGGTCTCTTCCAGATGGTAGATTTCCAACGAGGCGTTCTCGCCCACGAAAGCCTCAACGACTTCGGTGGAGAGGAACTGCCGGTCCTCGAGTGCATGGTCGCAGAAAAGCAGTTTGAGCGACGCACCTTCCTCCAGGATGATGAGTACGCGGCGGTTGACCATGAGGTCGACATTGGCCCGCAGCAGGTTGACCACCTGTAGAGTCTGGCTCACCTGCACGCCCTTTGGCACATAAACGAGCAGTCCGTCCTGTGCGAGCATGGTGTTCAGCGCCACGATGGGGTCCTCGCCGGTCTTTGCCAGCCGTGCATAGCATCTTTCCATGAGGGGCAGGTATTCCTCGGCGGCCTTGCGGAAAGAGGTGACCGTCAATCCGTCAGAGGGTTTTTCGCCGATGAGGGGCCCGTCGTTCAGCACATAATATAATAAGGTACTGAGGTTAGGTACGGCACAATGGAACAGTTCGGCAGGATTGAACTGTACGGGAAGGCGGTTCAGGTTCAGTCCGAGGTCGGGCTGGAAGAGCCGTTGCATATCGGTGTATTTATAGCGTTCGTCCTTCCTTGTGGGCAGTCCCATCCTGCAGAAGGCGTCGAAAGCCTTCCGCCGCACGGCGTTCATGACGGGTGCGGAGTGCCTGCTGATGACTGTTTCCTGCTGCTTGTAGAGGTCTATGTATTGCTGATGGCTGTTTGTCTTCATGTTACAGTCAGGCCTCTGCGCCTGCTTTTATCTGTTCGTAGCCGTGTTGCTGTATTTCGGTGGCCAGTTCAGGTCCGCCGGTTTTTACGATCCGGCCGTCGTAAAGGACATGGACAAAGTCGGGGCGTATCATTTCCAGCAGGCGGTCGTAGTGTGTTATGACGATGTAGCTGGTCTGTTTGGTGCGCAGTTTGTTGACACCCTCGGCCACGATGCGCATGGCATCGACATCAAGTCCCGAGTCGGTCTCGTCGAGGATGGCCAGACGGGGTTCGAGCATGGCCATCTGGAAGATCTCGTTGCGTTTCTTCTCGCCGCCCGAAAAACCTTCGTTCACGGAACGGTGGAAGAACTTCGAGTCGAGTTCCACAATCTGCCGGCGCTCGCGCATGAGTTTCATGAAGTCGGACATCTTCAGCGGTTCGAGTCCTTCATAGCGGCGCTTTTCGTTCACGGCGGCCCGCATGAAGTTGGTCATGGACACTCCTGGTATCTCCACGGGGTACTGGAAGGAGAGGAACACCCCTTCGTGGGCACGGTCTTCGGGTTTCATCTCCAGCAGGTTCTTGCCGCGGAAGACCACCGTTCCCTGTGTGACCTCATACTGTGGATTGCCCGTGAGCACTGCCGACAGCGTTGACTTGCCGGCACCGTTGGGTCCCATGATGGCGTGTATCTCACCCTCGCCGATGGCAAGGTCTATTCCCTTGAGTATTTCCTTTCCGCCTATCGAGGCGTGCAAATTCTCTATTTTAAGCATGATGGTGGCTTATTTGTCGTTTTCTACCCTGCAAAAATAATGTTTTCCACCGACACTGCCATACAAAAAATGGCATAATCGCAGACAACGGCAGCGAAAAAAAAATGTGTCTTTTTTACAGGTGTTTTTCAAGAGCCTCCCAAACGCAGTGCATTTGGGGCTCAAACGCACAACAACCGGGGCTCAAACGGAGTGCGTTTGAGGCTCAATTGTAATTTGTTGTAAATCAACTGGTTGCAAAGGTAATTTCCTGTCAGCCGACAGTTCCTTCCAAAGTGACCGACAACAACTTGTTGGCCTCGGCTGCAAACTCCATGGGAAGTTTGTTGAGCACATCCTTGGCGTAGCCGTTGACGATGAGTCCCACGGCCTGTTCGGTGGGGATGCCGCGTTGGTTACAGTAGAAGAGCTGCTCCTCGGAAATCTTGGATGTGGTGGCCTCGTGCTCGAAAATGGCTGTGCTGTTGTGGATGTCGGCATAGGGGAAGGTGTGTGCGCCGCATTCGGAACCCAGCAGCAGCGAGTCGCACGAGGAATAGTTGCGGGCATTGTCGGCGTTGGGCGTGGCCAGCACCAGCCCGCGGTAGGCGTTCTGCGAGTGCCCGGCGGAGATGCCCTTCGAGATAATGGTGGAACGGGTGTTCTTGCCTATGTGTATCATCTTCGTGCCGGTGTCGGCCTGCTGGAAGTGGTTGGTAACGGCAACGGAGTAGAACTCGGCCTGGGAGTTGTCGCCCCGCAGGATGCACGAGGGGTATTTCCAGGTTATGGCACTGCCGGTCTCCACCTGCGTCCAGGAGAGTTTGGCACCGACTCCGCGGAGGTCGCCGCGCTTGGTGACGAGGTTCAGCACCCCACCCTGACCGTTCTCGTCGCCGGGGTACCAGTTCTGCACCGTGGAATACTTCACCTCGGCGCGGTCCTTCACCACAATCTCCACGATGGCGGCGTGCAACTGATGCTCGTCGCGCATCGGGGCAGTGCAGCCTTCCAGGTAGCTGACATAGGAGTCGTCCTCGGCCACGATGAGCGTACGCTCGAACTGTCCCGTGCCGAAGGCGTTGATGCGGAAATAGCTGCTGAGTTCCATGGGGCAGCGCACACCCTTCGGGATGTAGACAAACGAGCCGTCGCTGAACACTGCGCTGTTCAATGCGGCAAAGAAGTTGTCGGCATAGGGAACGACCGTGCCCAGATACTGGCGCACCAGGTCGGGATGTTGCTGCACGGCGTCGCCGATCGAGCAAAAGACAATGCCCTTCTCGGCCAGTTTCTCCTTGAAGGTGGTCTTCACCGAGACGGAGTCCATGATGGCGTCCACAGCCATGCCGCTCAGCACCAGCCGCTCCTCAAGGGGAATACCCAGCTTGTCGAAAGTCTTTTCCAGCGCCGGGTCAATCTCTTTGTCCTTGGGCTTCGAGGCCGTAGGGTCGGCATAGTAGGATATGGCTTGGTAGTCGATGTCGGGCAGTTGCAGGTGTCCCCATGTCGGCTGGGCCATGGTCTGCCAGTGGCGGAAGGCCTTCAACCGGAAATCGAGCAGCCAGTCGGGCTCCCCCTTCTTGGCGGAAATGAGACGCACGACTTCCTCCGACAGACCTTTTTCAATGATTTCGGTCTGTACATCGGTGCTGAAGCCGAACTCATACTTCCGGTTTGCCACCTGCTTTACTATCTGGTTCTTTTCTGACATAGACGGTGTCGTTGGGCTGAAAATCGCCTGCGAAGGTAAGAATTTTTACTTAATTATCCACCCTTTCCCGAATTATTCGCCATTTGTACGCAGTTGAGCACTACTTTTTCCGTGCCATCCACTCGTTGGGAGTCATGCCCGTCATCTGCCGGAAAGTCCGGAAGAAACTCCGCTCGCTGGAAAAGCCCACCTCCATGTAGTGCGTTGCAATCTTCATCTCAGGGTTCTCGTTCATGAGCCGCTGGGCATAGGCTATCCGATAGCGGTTGACAAAGACATTGAACGAACACCGGCGGTAGGTGTTGACGGCCTCTGAAATATAGCGGGTATTGGTGTTCAAGCCCTTTGCCAGGTCCTGAATCTTCAGGTTTGGATTGAGAAAGAGCTGTTCTTCGTCCATCAACCGGCAGATGTCCTCCATCAGTTCGGAGTCCTTCTCCGCAGTGGCGGCTGCATCGCTGTCGAGTGGTGCCGCCGCTCCTTTTGCCGCACTGCGGCTCCGACGGAGCCTCCGCAACAAGACAATGCCCACCAACAGGAAGGCAGCAAGGAGCAATCCCAAGGTCCGCCAGAGGTAGGGCAATGCTTGCGAGCGTGCCGGATGCTCATCCACCAGAATGCGGAACACCGTGGAAAACAGCGCATAGTTGTCGCCGGTGAAGTTTTCCTGCACATTGCCTCCGGCTATGACCAACTGCCCGTCAGGCATAAGCATCGGAGAGGCGAAGCCACATTGTGGCAGCGGGTCGGTGAAGAAGAGGGTGACGGGAGCAGGCCGCTCTTTGTAATCGACGCAAAAGAGATAGAGCCTCTTGTCCTTGTCATAGCCTGACAGATAGGCTTTCCCCCTGGAGGTGTCGGCAACAATGCCAGAAGCCCAGCGGATGACGCCGCCGATACGGGTCTGCTGAGGGATGGGATGGACGGTGGGCAGGAGCGAAATATCCTCACCCTCTATCAACGCAATGGCCATCTTGCAGCGCGGAAGGCCTTCCTGCTCGGGACAACTCCCTGTCTGAAGCGTATCCGCCACGGCCAGCAAATAGGCATAGTAGCCCTTTTCACGGTCACCGATGAACGCTTGTTCAAGTTGTATGGGCTGAAGCGGCACTGGTTTCCAGGTGCGCAGCAATTCTATTTGGAACGGGCTCCCCGTCAGCCTGTCCGCCTGCGCGGCATCGACAAGTTGGGAATGCGTGTCCAACGCAGATAGAATCATGCCTTCGCCTGCGGCCGTCTGCAGCATGTAAGGAGAGGTGCGGGACTGTGAGACACCCTTGACCGGCTCGAAGTTATTCGCTCCGTCGAACCGCTCCAAGTCATCGTTGTCATACCAGTTGCCGGAAATATAGACCTGTCCGTCGTCAAGTTCGACGCCACCTGCCAGGGTACGCTTGCGGGTGAGGCACCCGAATCCCTCGAAACGGTGTTCCGAAGGCAGGTATCTTTCCACTCCGAAGGTTTGCCCGATGCCCAGAGACTGGTCGCATCCGCCGGCTATCAGCACCTTGCCGGAACGCAGTTGCAGTCCGAGAGCATAGTCGTGGGCATAGCAGGTGGGTATCTGATGCCACTGTCCGCCGGCAAAATATTCGGCCGTCAGCGTGGGGACGAATCCCGAGGTGTGCCCGCCCACCACAAGCATCTCACCGTCTACGACATACTGCAGATGACCGGAGCGAGCCGTGTTCAGGTCAGGCAGACGCTCCACGCCGACTTTCACGGCCTGGATGCCGCTCTTCTGCGATACAGCCGGCACGGCAAAAAAGGAAAAGAATAAGAACAGAAGGAAATGACTGGCAACCTTTCGCATGCTAATTCCGATATTGTTTCGGAGCGAAAATAGCAAAAATCGGCCAATTACAGCCTTTTTTCGGGAAATCTTTCACCAGAAAACCTATTTTTCGCGGCACATCCTTGCAGAAAAGAAAAACTCTGCTTACCTTTGCAGCGTTCAGAGGAATGAGGAGCCCACCCGGGTTCCTCATTCTGCATAAATGCAAAAGTTATCTATGATAGAAAAAAAGCAGGTAACACAACTGGTAGAGGAATGGTTGCAGGATAAAGACTACTTCCTCGTGGATGTAAACATCAGCAACGACAACAAGATTGTGGTCGAGATAGACCATGCCGACGGGGTGTGGATTGAAGACTGCGTGGAGCTGAGCAAGTGGATTGAAGACCATCTGGACCGCGATGCCGAGGACTTTGAACTGGAAGTGGGCTCCGCCGGGCTGGGACAACCATTCAAGGTGCCCCGCCAATATGCCAATTTCGTAGGCAAGGAAGTGGAGGTGCTCACCCTGGAAGGAAAGAAACTGAAAGGCATCCTCAAGGCAGTCGACGGCAACGAGTTCACCGTAGGCGTTGAGGAAAAGGTGCGCCTCGAAGGAAAGAAGCGCCCCGTGGTACAGGAAGTGGACCACACCTTCGAAATGGACAAAGTGAAGTATACAAAATATTTAATAAGTTTCAAATAAAGACCACCGGCTCCTAAGGGATGCGTGGAACAAAAACACCAAGAAAATGGCACCAAGAATGAAGAAGGAAACTGTCAGCATGATTGACACTTTCAAAGAATTCAAAGAGAACAAGAATATCGACCGCCTCACGCTTATGAGCGTCCTGGAAGAAAGCTTCCGCAGTGTGCTGTCGAAAATCTACGGCAGCGATGAGAACTTCGACATCATCGTGAACCCCGACAAGGGCGACCTTGAAATCTACCGCAACCGCATCATCGTCCCAGACGGCGAGGTGCAGGACGAGAACAAGGAAATCTCGCTGAGCGAGGCCCGCAAAATCGAAGACGACTACGAACTGGACGAGGAAGTGTCCGAGCGCATCGACTTCGCCAAGTTCGGCCGGCGCGCCATCCTTACACTGCGCCAAACCCTGGCATCCAAGGTGCTGGAACTGGAGCACGACTCCTTGTATAATAAATATAAGGACCGTGTGGGACAGGTCATTTCGGCCGAGGCTTACCAGATATGGAAGCGAGAGGTGCTCTGTCTGGACGAAGAAGGCAACGAACTTATCCTCCCGAAGCAGGAGCAAATCCCTGCCGACCAATACCGGAAGGGCGAAAGCATCCGCGCCATCATCCTCCGCGTGGACAACCAGAACAACAATCCCAAAATATACCTGAGCCGCACCAGCCCGACATTCCTGCAGCGCCTGCTGGAACAGGAAGTGCCGGAAATAAACGATGGGCTTATCTCTATCAAGAAGATTGCCCGCATGCCGGGCGAGAGAGCCAAGATTGCAGTGGAAAGCTACGACGATCGCATTGACCCGGTAGGTGCCTGTGTGGGAGTGAAAGGCAGCCGCGTGAGAGGCATCGTGCACGAACTGTGCAATGAGAACATCGATGTGGTGAACTTTACGACCAACACCCGCCTCTTCATTCAGCGTTCCCTGAACCCCGCAACCATCAATAGCATCGTGCTGGACGAGGAAAACCGCAAGGCTGAAGTCTACCTCAACCCCGAAGAAGTAAGCAAGGCAATCGGCAAAAACGGCCTGAACATCAAGTTGGCCAGCATGCTGACGGAGTACACCATCGATGTATTCCGCGACACGGAAGGAGAGAATGTGGAAGACGATATCTACCTGGATGAGTTCGCAGATGAGGTAGATCAGTGGATCATTGACGCCATAAAGGGCATCGGACTCGACACAGCCAAGCAGGTTCTCAACGCACCCAAGGAGATGTTAATAGAGAAGGCCGACCTCGAAGAGGAAACAGTCGACAACCTCCTCAAGATTCTCGCCAGCGAATTTGAAGACGAATAATCATTGTAAACATACCAGAATCAACCCCAAATAAACAAAATATAAATGAGTATACGACTTAATAAAGCTATCATTGAACTGAACATCGGTCTGCAGACAGCCCTTGAATTCTTTGAGAAGCACAAGGAACTGGGCGAGGTGAAGCCCACAACCAGGCTGACCGACGAACAATACGAAGCGTTGGCCAAGCATTTCAACCAGGACAAGGAAGCCCGTAACAAGGCAGATGCACGCATCAACAAGGCAAAAGAAGCCAAGGAGGCCAAGAAAGCCAGCCCTGAAAAGGCCGAAACCAAGCCTGTGGTGAAAGAAACTCCGGCTCCGAAAGAAGAACCAAAGCCAAGCTTAAATGTGCTGGGCAAGATGGATCTTGAGTCCTTGCAGAAGCCTCGCAGCACGAAGAAAGCCGAAAAGCCTGCCGAACCAGCACCCAAGCCCGCTGTCCCTGCCTCTGTTATGGAGGAGAAAAAGGTTGTGGAAACACCTGAGCAGCCCGCTGCCGAGCCGCAACCGGAGGCTCCTGCCGAGGAAAAAGCCCCGCAGCAGAAGGAAATCTTCAAGCTGAAGAGCGACAAGGAGGCACAGAATCTCCCCACAATGAATGTCCTGGGCAAGATCGACCTCGACAGTCTCGACCAGCGCACCCGTCCCAAGAAGAAATCCAAGGAAGAGAAACGCAAGGAGGCTGCCGCACAACAGACCGGCGGCGAAGGCGAAAAGAAAAAGCGAAACCGCATCAAGAACGGCCGTGTCGACATCAACGCAGCGGCCAACCAGCAGCCTTTCGGACAAAGCAACCAGCAGCAACAGCAGAAGTCCGGTGGCAAGAGCAAGAAGAGCAAGAAGCGTAACCAACGCCCGCTGGAGGTGAACGAAGAAGATGTGGCACGCCAGGTGAAAGAAACGCTGGCACGCCTGACCAACAAGCAGAGCCAGAACAAGAAAGGTGCCAAGTACCGCAAGGAAAAGCGTGAGGCCGTACAGGAAAAGATGTTCGAGGAAGCCCGCGCCGAACAGAGCGAGAGCAAGACCCTGAAACTGACCGAGTTCGTCACCGTGAGCGAACTGGCTACGATGATGAATGTAGGCGTCAACCAGGTGATTGGCACGCTGATGAGCGTTGGTATCATGGTTTCCATCAACCAAAGACTGGACGCCGAGAGTATCAATCTGGTGGCAGACGAGTTCGGATTCAAGACCGAATATGTCAGCGCCGAGGTCCAGGAGGCCGTCGTTGAGGAGGCAGACGACGAGGCAGACCTCGTTTCCCGCCCGCCAATCGTCACGGTGATGGGCCATGTCGACCACGGAAAGACATCGCTGCTGGACTATATCCGCAAGACCAATGTGATTGCCGGAGAAGCCGGAGGTATCACACAGCACATCGGAGCCTACAATGTCCGTCTGGAGGACGGGCGCCGCATCACCTTTCTCGACACCCCGGGACACGAGGCCTTCACCGCCATGCGTGCCCGTGGAGCACAGGTGACGGACATCGCCATCATCATTGTTGCAGCCGACGACAGCGTCATGCCTACCACGAAAGAGGCTATCGCACACGCCCAAGCCGCCAATGTGCCCATGGTGTTTGCCATTAACAAGATAGACAAGCCGGGCGCCAATCCCGACAAGATACGCGAGGACCTCGCCAACATGAACCTGCTGGTTGAAGACTGGGGCGGCAAATACCAGTGTCAGGAAATCAGCGCGAAGAAGGGAATGGGCGTAACCGAACTGTTGGAGAAGGTTTTGCTCGAGGCAGAAATGCTCGACTTGAAGGCCAACCCCAACCGCAAGGCCATGGGTTCGGTCATAGAGTCGTCGCTCGACAAGGGCCGTGGCTATGTCAGCACGGTGCTGGTGAGCAACGGAACCCTCCGACAAGGCGACATTATGATAGCCGGAACCAGTTGGGGACGCATCAAGGCGATGTTCAACGAGCGTAACCAACGCATCCAAGAGGCACATCCTGCCGAGCCCGCCATCATCCTCGGACTGAACGGAGCCCCCACAGCCGGCGACGCTTTCCACATCCTTGAGACCGAGCAAGAGGCCCGCGAGATTGCCAACAAGCGTCTGCAACTACAGCGTGAGCAGGGCATCCGTACACAGAAGAAGTTCACCCTCGACGACATTTCCCACCGCATTGCACTGGGCGAGTTCCACGAACTGAACATCATTGTCAAGGGCGACACCGACGGTTCGATTGAAGCCCTGAGCGACTCATTCCTCAAACTCTCTACCGAAAAAGTGCAGGTGAGCGTCATCAGCAAGGCTGTGGGTCAGATTTCGGAAAACGATGTGATGCTGGCCAGCGCCTCCAATGCCATCATCGTGGGCTTCCAGGTACGCCCGTCGGCCGAAGCCCGCAAGGCAGCCGACCGTGAAGGCGTGGAAATCAACACCTACAGCATCATCTACGATGCCATTGACGACATCCGCGCGACCATGGTCGGCATGCTCGACAAGGTGAAGAAAGAAGTCATCACCGGCCAGGTGGAGGTGAAGCAGGTGTTCAAGATTTCGAAGGTTGGCACCGTAGCCGGCGGTCTGGTGACCGAAGGTAAGGTCCACAACAAGGACAAGGGCCGCGTGGTTCGCGACGGTATCGTGGTCCACACCGCTCCCATCGATGCGCTGAAGCGCTACAAGGACGATGTGAAAGAGGTGGCAACGGGACTCGAATGCGGTATCTCGCTGATCAATTTCAACGACATCCGCGAGGGCGACATTATCGAAACCTTCACCGAGATAGAGGTACAGCAGAAACTGTAAGGCTGCCGGCACCGCCCAAAACGAAGAGCGCCAACTCCCGAATGGAAGTTGGCGCTCTTTTTTTCAGGTACTTGTTATGACCAGTGTTCAATGTTTTGAATGACACCTGTGAAGTTTCCCTGCCATGTCTGAAGCACGCCCTCACTGTTGTTGAACAGCAGTTTGAAGTCAATCTGCATCTTCGGAGCGTCCAGATTGCTCACATCCACGCTCTTCACCATCAGCGTACTGCCTTTCAGGAAAGGAATATCACTGTCACCGGCACCCCAGACAATGGGTTCGGAAGCCGAAGAGCGCCGAATGTCACGGGCTACGACTTTCTCATGAATGGTGTTACGATAAATACTGACACGCCACGACCAGTTGCTGTGATCGTCGCCATAGTAAGGTTGGGTGAGGTCAATTACCTGGCCGTCCTGCGCGCTGTTGATTTTCAAATAGATGGTGGTACCATCCGACAAGGCAAGCCAGATTTCATGGCCGTACTCAAGTAAGGCAACATTCATCCCACTGTCGGTAATGTTCAAAGCCTGACCGTTTACAAAAACCTTGTTTACGGCAGGAGCATCGTCGTCATCATCGCCGCACGATGTGAGGGTAAAACTTGTCATGCAGAGGGCCACAAGTGTGAGCAAGCCCAGCAGGCGGCCCAGCAAATTCTTTGTCTTTTTCATTGTTTTTGTTTTTTTTGAAGGTTAGAAAAATGTATATAGAAAGATTAGTCTGGGCCAAATGTAGGCATATTCCGCGCAAGCTTTACTGACAAATTATGAAAATCGACTGACAATTTCGGAATTTGTCAGTCGATTTTTTCAGTTTTCACCTTCCTGCTGCTTCTTTTTCCTGTTTTTCTTCCCCTTCTTTTCCTTTTTCTCCTTGCCGGACTGCTTGTCGCCCTTGCGCAGTTTCACGCCCGGAGAGTTTATCTTTACCTTATGCTGCTGGTCAGTATCGATGTAGGTGAACGAGGTATATACATCTCCGAAGAGTCCGTTTTTCCGCACATTTCCGTTTGCCTCGGCACCGTCGCTGGTAATGTCGGCACTGAAACGGCGCAGGTGCAGGCTCTCGTAACTGCAGTCGTCCACCTGTGCACTGAGGGTGCCGATGGGCAGTTTGCCGCCCTTGACCGTGCGCATCTTGGCCGTACGCTGTTTGGAAATGTCCACCTTGAACTGCGCACTGCATGCGATGTCGCCCAGTTTGGGCAGGTCGAGCACCTTCCCCAGACGGAATCCACGCGTGCGTGCGGTACCATATACATATTTGTTCAGCCCGTCGAGCGTGAAGTTCAGGTTGATGCCGCCGGCATTTGTCTGCAGCAGTCCTTGGAACACCTGGCGTTTCCATAGCACCGAGAAGGTTCCCGTGTAACGGAGGGTGCCGAGTTTGCGCAGTTCGCGCATCATGAGTTTCTTCACCGCAAACTGGTTGACAATCCGTTCAGCCACATCTCCCTTTGCCCTCATCTCCTTCACTTTGAAATGGAGGTTCAGGTCCTTCTGCTGTTCCTTCTTCAGGTTCGTGAGCGTGCCATCGGCACTGATGGTCAGTTGCTTATCGGCGGTGCTGAGGTGTATGTCTTGCAGGCGGATGGTGCCGTCGGCGACAGCCATGCGGGCCTCGAGGTCGATGGGAATGCCGAAGTTCTTCAGTGCCGGAGCAAAGGGGCGGGCAATGTCCTTGGGTATGGTGCGCCCCTTGACGAGGCCCGACTGCAGGGCGAACGTGCGTCCCTCCTTCTTGCTCGGGATGATTATCCCGATGGAGTCGGTTGCCAGTTGGGTGTTCTTGTGCCGTATCTCCACCTCGGTGAGCGTAGCCCGTTGCCTGTTGGCGTGTACCTTTGCACGCAGCGTTGAGATGTTCAGGCCCGCCACGCTGTCGGTAGCCTGACACTTTACAAGGGTGGCAATGAGAGTGTCTTTCCCGATGGAATCGGCCAAAATTGAGGCATCTGCCCACACATCGAGGTGTCCTTTGTCGAAGAAACCGCGGTGGGGCTTGCCCATGTTCTTGCGTGGCAGCCCGTTGTCGGTCAGTATATGCAGCCTGTTGAATGTGAGTTCATGGCGGCCGTGCTTTTTCTTCGCATAGGTTCCTGTGCCAAGTTCAAACCTGTTGGCATCGTAGCTGACACGGATATCCTTCAGCCTTACCTGCTTGATGTCGAGTGCAAAGCGCTTGTCTGCCTTGCCTGCGGCTGGTTTTCCCGCGGTTTCCTTCTTCTTGAAAGCGTCCAGCAGGAACTGATAGTTGGCCGGTGTACTGTCGGTAGCGGTCTTCACCACGGCTTCCAACTGCTCCACCGAGAGCCTTCGTGTCACAATCTGCCGCTTCAACAGGGGCAACAGTTCCACCTTTGCGTCCAAACGCTGAATCCGCAGCAGTTCCTGCTGTTGCTTGTCGAGTATGTTCAGCCCGATGAGACGAAGGCTGGCAGAGGGCAGGTCGACGGCAATGCTGTCAATGGTGACCTTTGTCTGCAGTTTTTCCGAGATGATTTCCGTTGCATGACGCATCAGCCTGTTCTGCATCGCAGGGCTGTTCAGTGCGAAAAATGCCGCCACAAGCAGCACGGCAAACCCTGCCACGCACCCTGCCAGGACCTTCATCATGCGGAGAAAAAGTCGTTTGCCTTTCATCTTTCTCTGTCTTTTGCCGACAAAGATAATACAAACCGAGCACAATCAAATCATATTTGCAGGCACAATCAATGCCGGAACCTGCGATTTTCTTTACAAAACATCGTCGGTGTGCAATCTGCATCCAATGCGAAAATCAGCCATTTCATCGGCTTTTTTGCACCAAACGCAGTGCATCTTCCACCTTCAGGAAATGCAACTGGGGCTCTTTTGCATTTCTGTTTGGCAGCTTTTACGCTTCATTTTCCACCCGATTGCACACCAAATGAGGCCCAAACGCCGCCCAAGAATGCCACACTTGGAAAGCAGCAGCCGAAGGAATGTCTCCCAAAAAGCCTCCAACATCTTGTAGACCAGCACCTTGCAAGAACTTTGAAAAAACTTGGGATTTCCTTCATAGGGATGCAGTTCATCCAGAGAAACGACAAAAACAGAAGTGCTTTGCCACAGTGTGCACATAAAAAATCTTGACAAAACCGAACAAAATGGATGCTGCCCACCTGCATCCATTTTGAAAATCCAGTTTTATTCCCTATCTTTGGCAGTGCAATTGCCAGAAACCTTCATTACTACTACGCCATGTTAGGACTGAAAGAATTGACCTACTGCCCTGCCTGCGGCCGTCAGCCGTTTGAAGTGCAGGGCGAGAGGAGCCGCCGTTGCAGCCACTGCGGCTTCGAACTTTTCGAAAATTCCGCCGCCGCCAATGTGGCATTCATCACCAATGCGCAGGACGACCTCCTGGTTGTGCGACGGAAGAATCCTCCCGCCAAGGGCACCCTCGACCTGCCGGGAGGCTTCTGCGATGCCGGCGAGACCGCCGAAGAGGCCGTCATGCGCGAGGTTAGCGAAGAGACACACCTCAAGGTTGTCAGCGCAGAATACCTCTTCAGCCTGCCCAACATCTATCGCTTCAGCGGCATAGACATACCTACCCTCGACCTTTTCTTCCGCTGCCGCGTCGATGACTTCGACGCCATCAGCGCCGACGACGATGCCGAAGATTGCTTCTTCCTGCCACTCCGGCAAGTCGACCCCGAACAGTTCGGACTGGCATCCATACGCAAAGGCGTGGAAAGATTCCTGCAAGAACACTACAACACCTAAAACCGCATATCATGAAACGCACCTACCTATTTATCATCTGCACACTCGTATGCGTCTGTGCGAGTGCGCAATACACTCCCTCCCCTGCCGTCCGGCAGTCGCAGGAGCAGTTCCGCAACGACCGCTTCGGCATTTTCATCCACTGGGGCATCTACTCCACGATGGGCGACGGCGAGTGGGTGCAGAACAACAAGAACCTCAACGCTGACGAATACCGGCACCTTGCCGACAGGTTCTGCCCCTCGAAGTTCAACGCCGACGACTGGGTGGCGGCCTTCAAGCGTGCCGGCGCGCGATACATCACCATCACCTCGCGCCACCACGACGGCTTCTCCATGTTCCAGACGGCAGAAGACGCGTTCAACATCAAGGACGGAACGCCCTTCGGACGGGATGTCATCCGCGAGATAGCCGATGCCTGTCAGCGCCAAGGCTTGCACCTCCACCTCTACTACTCCCACCTGGACTGGCACCGCACAGACTATCCCCTGGGACGCACCGGACGCCAACTGGGACGCCCCACCGACCAACAGGACTGGCCGTCCTACTACCGTTTCATGAACAACCAGCTGCGCGAGTTGCTCACCAACTACGGTCCCATCCGCTGCATCTGGTTCGACGGATGGTGGGATCACGACCAGGACCCGACGCCCTTCGACTGGCAGTATGAGCAACAGTATGCCCTCATCCATCAGTTGCAGCCACAGTGCCTCGTCGCCAACAACCACCACAAGATACCACTGCCGGGCGAGGATGTGCAGATATTCGAGCAGGACCTCCCCGGAGAGAACCAGTGGGGCTACGACACCTATGCCGTATCCTCCCTGCCGCTGGAGTCCTGCATCACCATGAACGCCACATGGGGCTACAACATTACCGACAAGCACTACAAGACCTGTGAACAACTTGTCCAACACCTGGTCAAGACGGCCGGGCGCGACGGCAACCTGCTGCTCAACATCGGACCGCGACCCGACGGACAACTGCCCAGCGAAGCACTTGAACTGCTCGAACAGATGGGGCAGTGGCTGGAACAGAACGGGCCGACGGTCTACGAAACGCGCGGAGGATGCGTCCCGCCGCAGTCGTGGGGAGTCACCACGCAGCGTGGCAACACCCTTTTCGTCCACATACTGCAGAAAGGCCTCACCACCGTTTTCCTACCCCTGAAAGGACACAAGGCCGTACAGGCACAAATGTTTATGGGCGCACAGAAAGTGAAGGCCGAGCAGGTGAGTGCAGGAGTAGTGCTGACCCTGCCCCAACCCTCCGACGGACCGGATACCATTGTAGAGTTGAAGTTAAGGAGTTAAAAACCTCCTATCCTCCCCAAAGGAGAGGAATTCTTAACACAAAGAGTAAACAGCAAATCCATAAACCATAAATCCTGTCCCTCTCCCTAAAGGAGAGGGCTTTTTGCTTGCACCTTTCAAGGCTGTGAAAAAACAAAAAAATCTCTTTATTTAATAAGGTATAAGCATTTTTTTTAATTACTTTTGCCCCCCGAATTTAACTCATTTATACCTTATGCGTAAAAATCTTGTAATTGTAGAAAGCCCCGCCAAAGCCAAGACCATCGAGCGTTTTCTTGGCAAAGAATATAAAGTCACATCATCCTATGGCCATGTCCGCGACCTGAAGAAGCGCGAAATCAGTATCGACCCGCACACCCTCGAGCCCGACTACGAAATCCCCGACGAGAAGAAAGCCCTCGTGGAAAGCCTCCGCCGCATGGCAAAGGACTCGGCAAACATCTGGCTCGCCAGCGATGAAGACCGCGAGGGAGAAGCCATCTCCTGGCATCTCTGCGAAGTGCTCGGACTCGATCGCGAACAAACCAAGCGCATCGTGTTCCACGAAATCACCAAGACGGCCATACTCTCCGCCATCGAACACTCCCGCACCATTGACATGAACCTCGTCAACGCCCAGCAAGCCAGGCGCGTGCTCGACCGCATTGTAGGCTTCAAACTCTCGCCCGTGCTCTGGCGGAAGGTGAAACCCGCACTCTCGGCAGGACGCGTTCAAAGCGTGGCCGTACGGCTCATTGTCGAAAGGGAACGCGAAATACAGCAGTTCAAATCCGACCGCTACTACCGCGTGACAGCCTTGTTCTCCATACCCAACGGCGACGACAGCAACCAAGTACGCGCTGAACTCAACACCCGCTTCAAGACAGCTGAGGAAGCGCAGCACTTCCTCGAATCGTGCAAAGAGGCTGCCTTCACCGTCAACAGCGTACAGACCAAACCGCAACAACGCGTCCCCGCACCACCGTTCACAACCAGTACGCTCCAGCAGGAAGCAGCACGAAAACTCGGATTCACCGTCAGCCAGACCATGATGATTGCACAGCATCTCTACGAGAGCGGTCTCATCACCTACATGCGTACCGACAGCGTGAACCTGTCCAGCCTCTGCTTGGCTGCCTGCCACAACGAAATAGCAAATCTCTACGGAGAGGAATACTGCAAGACACGCAAGTACCGCACCCATTCCAAGGGCGCACAGGAGGCACACGAAGCCATCCGTCCGTCCTACATGAACCGCCACACCATCGACGGCAACACCCAGGAGAAACGCCTCTACGAACTCATCTGGAAGCGCACGCTGGCATGCCAGATGGCCGATGCCGAGATGGAGAAGACCACCGCCAACATTAGCATTGCACCCGACGAGGACAATCCTTCACAGACACTGCAGGAAATGTTCGTCGCCACGGGCGAGACAGTCAAGTTCGACGGATTCCTCAAGGTCTACAGAGAGTCTACCGACGACGAAGAAAACACCGAGGACACACACGACATCCTCCCCGAACTGAAGAAGAACATACCGCTGCAGAGCAAGGAAATCGTCACCACGGAGCGCTTCCTGCAGCCACCCCTGCGATACACCGAGGCCAGCCTCGTCAAGAAAATGGAGGAACTCGGAATAGGGCGCCCCTCCACCTATGCCCCCACCATCAGCACCATACAGCAACGCGACTATGTAATCAAGGGCGACGACAAGGGCACAGAGCACACCTATACCATCACCACCCTGAAAAACAAGAAGATTTCCACACGCACCAAGAAGGAAATCGTGGGCAAGGAGAAGGGAAAACTCATCCCCACCGACATTGGGCTCGTTGTCAACGACTTCCTCATGGAGCACTTCCCCACCATCATGGACTATAATTTCACCGCCAAGGTGGAAGAGGAATTCGACAAGATAGCCGACGGAAAGACTTCGTGGCTCAAGATGATGCAACGCTTCGACAAGGACTTCGAACCCACCGTCGACCGCGTCATGAGCGAGCGTACAGAGCACAAGGCCGGTGAACGCGAGATAGGCACCGACCCCGTCAGCGGCAAACCCGTCTTTGTCAAGATAGGACGGTTCGGCCCCGTGGCACAGATTGGAAATGCCACCGACAGCGAGAAACCGCGATTCGCACAACTGCCCAGCGACAAGAGCATAGATCTTATCACCCTTGAAGAGGCCCTTGAACTCTTCAAACTCCCACGAGTCTTGGGAGAATACGAAGGCAAGTCCGTGGTCATCGGCACCGGACGCTTCGGACCCTATGTGCAGCACAACAAGCAATACATCTCCCTTCCCAAGGAGGAAGACCCCATGGCCGTCACACTCGAAACCGCCGTGCAACTCATCGAGGAACGACGACAGGAACAGCAGCAGCGCCACCTACGCACCTTCAGCGAAGAGAAGGGGCTGGAAATCATGAACGGACAGTTCGGGCCATACATTGCCTACAAGGGCACCAACTACCGACTGCCGAAGAAATACCACTCGAAGATACAGGCACTCACCTACGAGGAGTGCAAGCAAATCATCCAGGAAGCCATCGACAAGAAAAAGAAATAGGCCCATGCGCATCATCCTCATCGGATATATGGGAGCCGGTAAGACCACCGTCGGACGCGCACTTGCCAAAGCACTGCTATTGCCTTTCTACGACCTCGACTGGTACATCGCCTCCCGTCACCACAAAAACGCCGAGGTGCTCTTCCCCGAAATCGGCGAAGAAGCCTTCCGGCGGATTGAGCACAGCCTGCTTCACGAAGTGGCCGAGTTCGACGATGTGGTACTCAGTTGCGGCGGAGGCACCCCCTGCTTCTTCGACAACATGGACTACATCAACCGGCAGGGCGTTTCCATCTACCTCCGCGCATCGGTCGATGTGCTCTGCCAACACCTGAAGATGGCACGCGTGCAGCGCCCCCTGCTTGCAGGGAAGACCGACGAGGAGGTGCGCCGGTACATCACCGCCCACCTACAGGAGCGCGAACCCTTCTACCTCAAGGCACACCACACCGTCGACATCTCACTGCTCGACACCCACCGCCGCATCGACCAGACCATACAGCAAATCATCCACCTAATTGATAACCCTCCATCCAAAGCATAAGCAATGAAAAAGTGGACCATTGAAGACTCCAGGGAACTCTACAACATCAAGGGCTGGGGCACCTCCTATTTCGACATCAACGAACAGGGAAATGTCTATGTGACCCCCTGCAAGGACAAGACACAGATAGACCTACGGGAAGTCATCGACGAACTCGCACTCCGCGACATCACGCCCCCCGTGCTGCTGCGCTTTCCCGACATCCTCAACAACCGTATCGAGAAGACCGCGTCATGCTTCAAGAAGGCAAAGGAAGAATACGGCTACAAGGGCGAGAACTTCATCATCTATCCCATCAAGGTCAACCAAATGCAGCCCGTGGTAGAAGAAATCATCTCACACGGACGCAAGTTCAACCTCGGACTTGAGGTGGGTTCCAAGCCTGAACTCCATGCCGTCATCGCACTCCAGTGCCAGAGCGACTCGCTCATCATCTGCAACGGCTACAAGGATCAGGACTATATCGAGCTGGCACTCCTCGCACAGAAGATGGGAAAGCGCATCTTCATCGTCGTAGAGAAGCTCAATGAACTCGACCTCATTGCCCGCGCCGCCAAGAAACTCAATGTGACGCCCCTGCTGGGCATCCGCATCAAACTCGCGGCCAGCGGCAGCGGCAGGTGGGAAGAGAGCGGCGGCGATGCTTCCAAGTTCGGACTGACCAGCTCCGAGCTGCTCCAGGCACTCAACATCCTCGACGAGAAAGGACTGCACGACTCACTGCGGCTCATCCACTTCCACATAGGCAGCCAGATAACCAAGATCCGCCGCATACAGACCGCCCTCCGCGAGGCGGCACAGTTCTATGTGCAACTGCACAAGATGGGCTATAATGTCGACTTCGTCGATTGCGGAGGCGGACTCGGTGTCGACTACGACGGCACACGGTCATCCAGCAGCGAGAGTTCCGTCAACTACTCCATACAGGAATATGTAAACGACTGCGTCTACCAGTTTGTCGACGCCGCCGACAAGAACGGCATCGAACATCCCAACCTCATCACCGAGAGCGGACGCTCCCTTACCGCACACCACAGCGTGCTCGTCATCGATGTGCTCGAAACGGCCACCCTGCCTGAGATGCCCGAGGAATTCGAGGCAAAGGAAACCGACCATCAACTCGTGCGCGACCTCTACGACATCTGGGACAACCTCAACCAGCGCAGCATGATGGAGAACTGGCACGATGCCGAACAGATACGCGAAGAGGCACTCGACCTCTTCTCCCACGGACTCATCGACCTCAAGACCCGCGCCGAGATAGAAAGTATGTTCTGGAGCATCTGCCGCGAGGTTCACAGTCTGGCAAAGACCATGAAACATGTCCCGGAAGAATTGCGCGGGCTGGAAAAACTCCTGGCCGACAAATACTTCCTCAACTTCTCGCTCTTCCAGTCTCTCCCCGACAGTTGGGCCATCGACCAACTCTTCCCCATCATGCCCATACAACGCCTCGATGAGCGTCCCACCCGCAACGCAACCCTGCAGGACATCACCTGCGACAGCGACGGAAAAATAGCCAACTTCGTCACCAACCAACACATCAGCCATGTGCTGCCGGTGCACCGACTGCGGAAGAACGACCCCTACTACATCGGTGTGTTCCTCGTGGGAGCCTATCAGGAAATCCTGGGCGACATGCATAACCTCTTCGGCGACACCAACGCAGCACACATCACCGTCAAGGACGGGCATTACCACATCGACCAAATATTCGACGGCGAAACCGTGGAAGAAGTGCTCGACTATGTGCAGTACAACCCGAAGAAACTCATGCGTCAGCTCGAAATCTGGGTGAACAAAAGCTATAAACAGGGGAAAATCACCCTCGACGAGGGCAAGGAATTCCTCAACAACTACCGTTCGGGGCTCTACGGCTACACCTATCTCGAGTAAATTAATCGAAAAAAACGCACACTCTCTGTAACTTTCCCAAGCGTCAATCGTCATTTATTTTAGAGACAAGATGAAAAACATCAGTTTCCGAAACGATGTCCTTCCCCTGAAAGACGAACTCTTCAGGCTCGCTCTCCACATCACACTCAACCGTGAGGAAGCCGAAGACATCGTACAGGACACCCTGATGAAGGTCTGGAACCGACGAGACGCCTGGGACAGCATAGACAGCATTAAAGCATTCAGTCTCACAGTCTGCAGGAATCTCTCGCTCGACCACCTCAAACGGCGCGAAAGGCAAAACATTAGCCTCGACGAAACAACACCGGCCGAGTCAGGCCCCTCGTCAAGTCCCTACGAGCAAATGCTCCTGAAAGACCGAGTAAGAATCGTTAGATTGCTCATTGACAGCCTGCCTGAGAAACAACGCACCTGCATTCAACAGCGCGACATCGAGGGGAAAACCTACAAGGAAATCGCACAGTTCATGCAAATCAGCGAAGAACAGGTAAAAGTGAACATCTTCCGTGCACGACAGGCCATCAGAAACAAAATGAACAACATCGAGAACAATGAACACGCTTGACATCAGACAACTGCTGGACCGCTACTTCCAAGGCGACACCAACCTGGAAGAGGAAGCACTGCTGCGCGGCTACTTCACCGGCAACAGCATCGACCCGCAACTCATGGCCTACAAGCCGTGGTTCGACTATTGTCTGGAAGAACAGCAGACCACCCTCGGCAGCGACTTCGACCAGCGCATGCTCCAACTCGCCGGACAACAGCCCAGCACCAAGGCACGCACCATCAGTCTCCACTCGCGCCTCATGCCTCTCTTTAAGGCAGCAGCCGTGGTCATCTTCGTTCTCCTGCTGGGCAACTCACTCCAAACCGTTGTCGCTCCCAAAGACACTCCCACAGCCTCCGCCACAACAGAGACGACCACCACAGGCATCAATGTGGCACGCAACGACTCGGCCGTAATCGACTCCATGAAGCAGAGCAAGGCAGCCCTGCCCGTCGAGCAGGAAATGAGCATCCCCATTGAATGAGACAAATTTTCATTGCTTTAATCTAAATAATCATTAACCAACGAGGCTGTGAAGTCTCACCGCAAAACAACACAATCACTCTTAATGATACAAGAAGAGGAATCCGCGACGGAATTCCTCTTTTTTTGTTTCAGCCATGTGCTTTATCGCCTACTCAAACTAGTTCCCTTTAAAAACTATATTCCTGTGATATTCTAAATATCTTGCACGCTCCTCGTTTATAGGAAGGAACTGAAATAATTGATTGTCTTGTATGCCTATACGATCTTTAACTTGCCGTGAAAGCCAATTTGAAATAATCACATGCTTGTTATCATTAAATGTGATATAACCTCTATCAAATAGTTTGTCGTAGAGAGGCGATAATATAAATCCATTATTGGGGTCTACACGCTCAACAGAATCCGACACGGCCCAAGGTTTAATATGGCTGGCAATTAGTAAAGAATCTTCGTTTATCATTGTAATGGGGCAAAAAGGGCATTCCTCTAATAATTTCCTTCGATATTCATCCTGCCCCTCACGCCCACGACTGCCACTATCCCTTGCCCCATGGGGCACTTCACGCACTCCCCAAAAGGATTCTTCACTTCTAATTCTTCCATAATTTTCAATGTATGCTTTCCGTTTTTCAATTTCCTCAAAATCCGCAAACAATTTCAAATAAAAAATAGAATGCCCATTATATTCGAGACGCATTGCGGAGATATACGATACAAGTGGCAGAGAAATCTCGCGTATCAACCTATAAATTTTATCAGAAGAATTAACATACCCTCGAGATCCGGAGATTTGCGATTGTTCACTGATGGCAAAATCAATAATGCCTTCAGGCAGGTTGTCTATTTTCTCCATTCGCTCATACCACAAATCACGCATATTCTCTTTGCCACGATAATCTTGCGATGGATCCATATACTCTGCTTTTATGGCATTCATATAGGCTTGCAAATCCTTACGGAGGACAAAACAAATAACAGTAAAGCCTATCTCGCCAAAGAACGCTTCCATTTTTTCTCGTGATCCCACATAGAGTTTGGCTTCACCATTCCCATCTCCTAGTTTGTTCTTTGGCATTACCCAACTATCTGCTACTGTAATAGGGCTATCGAATGTCTCATTAAAAGTAAAATGCTCACCTGCTATAATCATAGAGAAACTCCATATTTAGTTATATCCATTTGTTTCAAAATTGCTATTAACACATCAACGACAATACTGTTGCCGGCTTGTTGATACATTGATGTATCTGACACAACTATCTTGAATGCATCCTTAAAACCCATCAGACGGAGACATTCTCTTGGTGTTAATTTGCGAATCCTACCCTTGTGAGTTACATAGTTGTCCACCCCTGCACGATGCATTTTATGCATGGAATGCAAAAGAGGCCGAGCAATGTCGAGGTCTGTTTCCGTCGAAGTCTTGAATTTTTTAGTACCTCCAGCCAAGACATAAAGAGCAACTTTGTCCGACAGATAATATTTCTCCTCAACATCTCGCACATCGAAAATAAATTCATCAAAGGCCTCGTCTGTTGGAGTCAGTTCTGAATCAGGATGATAGACGAAATCACCATGCCAATTAAATTGCTGATTCCGCTTTTGGCAGAGTTGTATTTCGCCATTTATCTGTGTATAAAATTTTTCTCTGTTTTTATGGCTGGTAACAAACTTTACACCTTTTTCCTTGAGAAAATACTTCGTTTCTATGTAGTCCTCCAAGAAGTCATACATTTTGTACTCTAATTCTATTGGAGCAGGAAACTCAAACTTTGTCTTTCTCTTAAAACCTAGACAATACACACGCTCTCTATGCTGTGGAATACCATAGTCACAACTATTAAGGACACGAAATTTCACATCGTATCCTAATTCTACGAAAATGTCGTGCATAACATGCCATGTTCGCCCTTTATCATGGCTTAACAATCCTCTGACATTTTCAAACAAAAACACTTTTGGCTGTGTTTCTTTTACTACTCGAGCAAACTCATAGAACAATGTTCCTCGCGCATCTTCAAAACCCAGTCGATGGCCCACCATTGAAAATGCCTGGCAAGGGGCGCCTCCTATTATAAAATCCACTTGCCCTTTATACTGGCTAGCATCAAAATCACGAATGTCTGTAAACCAGTCTTCTTCATCTATTCTATAATTGGCGAAATAGCTCTGCTTGCATTTTTTGTCAATATCGCCAGCGAACACAATCTGGTGCTTCAATCCTAACCGTTGAAAGGCATGTTCGATAGCACCGATTCCACTGAAAAGTGTTCCTATTCTAACAGTTTTTTCAGGGCACGAAAAAACAAGATCCTTCCAAGAAGTGCCTTTTGCTAATTCCGTTTGAGGAATTGGTTTCGTTTTTAATTTTTCTACTCGCCGTTTAACAAGCTTTTTTACTTTCGAAATCTTATCAGATTCTTCTCTTATCTCTTTCTTGACAGTTGCCATAACACCTCCTTCAGGCAATAAAAAGCCCTCTCTTCGTTTCGAAAAGGGAGCGTGGAAGAGATTGAGAGAAGCAAGGCTTAGGACGGCCTACATCAGACAACAATCGTACAGTCCACGCCCTTATGAGCGTAAACGTCCATTGCCTTGTCTGACTGATGTGTTCCCAGAGGTCCTAATTCTGCTTCTTCTGCCTATTCAAGGATGTCAAAAACTCTGTTTTTCCTTATTCGTTATTATTCGTTTATGTACTCTTTAAATAGAGAGTTGTCGCAAACACCTTGTGCGAACGGGTTATTAACTACATCGTTAACTACAAATTAAAAAACGCGGGTGCTTACATCTGCCCGTTCGCTTTCCGAGGCTTACCACGGCCTTGCTAATAAACAGACAGAGAAACACCCACGCAAATGAATATAGTACACCCGTAAAGTGTGCTTTTGAAGGTAGCTTGTACCTTCGCAGCACACTACGAGGAGTATATACTACACCCCGTGGAGTTACCCCTGCAATGTTTTTGATTAGCATTTCGATTGTGGTAATCTCGGAATAGCCAAAAACAAAGCGTCAGTAACGCCTTTCAATATGTAGTGCTCCACCCATCAGCATTTTCCACTCTTGGGAATTCACCATGTGGCGGATGCCATTACAAAAGTAAATAAATTATGAAATGTAGAAAAATAAACAGGGGAAATTTGTCAAAATTATTTTTCCTTTCTAGCCTTTACTCGCATTTTTATTAAATTTGTAAACCCATACGAATAGGATCCAGCACTAAAATATGAACACCCGAACTGCACTACAGCGACATGCAAAGGCTACTATTAAGCAGGAACTATACGAAACACATGCATCTCATGGAGGGCATGACGTTTACAAACAGAAACCATTTTCCACAACTTGCGCCATATAATGGCAATGTGGAATTTGAGGTAATATCCTATTCAGATAGGAGAAAGCATGATGGCAAGAACCAGGCTTTACACTTCTTCTTGGATGATTATCGATTTAGGGATGCTATATGGTGCAATCTTGATTATACCACCTATTCCATTCGGGACTATGATTATTATTTCACCCCAGACTTGTCATTGTGGGTTGACCTTCCAACCGATTTCTGTAATAAGGAGAATATCTATAGGACAAGATTTGTTGGAGCATACTGGCAACTGTGTGGTTACAATGTTATTCCAACTGCAAGTTGGGGTAATGCCGATTCTTTCAAGTATTGCTATGAGGGCTTACCCGAAAACAGTATAATTGCGGTCGGTGGAATGGGACATCACCATTGTCGTGCTGCAGAAAGCTTGTGGCATTATGCCCTTCAGGAATTGGAAAGACAGAAACGCCCAACTCTGATTCTTATTTACGGCGACGAGGAAGATTTGTCGTTCTTGTCAACGCCTATGAAATTCATACCGTGTTTTATATCTAAAAGATTGAGAAATGGAAAATAAAAAGACCAAACTGATTGCGGAAGACGCAAGCCTTTTCAAAGATATGGAAGGTAAATATGTAAGTAACGAAGAAAAAGAATTCTTCGAAAGAATGAAATTTAAGATTGAAAGTGAGCCAGCTCCTGCAAATGACTTAATAATGTCTAATCGCAATAACGACGATGGCATTTATATTGTCAGATGCTACGACTACGAATTCCGTATTGGTTGCCATGTCGGTGAAGAATACAAGGAGGAATTCTATGCGATGGACTTTCATGATGCACTTAATGTGAACCTACAAGAGTGTGGTTTCATTGACGAGAGCCTTTCTCTTCTTGAATGGTTGAGGAAGCGTAACTATAAGGGTGTCGAGTATAACCATAATTTTGATTTGATGTAGCTATGGGAAGCGGAAAATTATATAATCCAGAAGGTGGTTTCAGCGAATACTTGTACACTACCGTTGGCGAAGCTGTTGTGATTAACGGCTACCGTTGCAAAATCATAAAGAAGATCACTGACACTGATGATTACTTTGCAGGACTACCCAATTACTCCAACACATCAGACATTTATGTTGGATTAGGACCAGGCGAAGTTCCGCGACAAATGAAACTCTATAAAGATAGGCAACATGTTATGGATTTCGATTGGGGGCATGAACATACCAATAAGGGTGATGGGAAGGTCTTTCCCAAAGGGATAGTCCACGTCCAACGTTATTCAGGGTTATCCTTTGTCCAGCAATCCTTTTACCTCTTTGTCAAAATCAGAGTCTATGCGTTGTGTGGGATTAAAAAGTTTATATTCTTCCTCCGCTTTCTTGTCTGCCATCTCGCGGCTAATCTTTCCTTTGTCGGGCAACAAGGCATATTTTCTAAATGTCAGGAACTCGTTGACAGAAGCGGCAAACTGCTCCATATTGAATACATTCTCACGCTCGATTAGGTCTTCAATGTAATCAAAGTAGCCTGTTACGGCTCGTTCCAACTGACGGATTTCTTTTTCTGGCAAGTAGTTCTTTGCAACCTTTGTATCACTCAGTAATACACGACCTTCTGGCGCATGTTTCCATGTCTGCAATCCCATATGGTCTTTGGTATGGTCAGCACGAGTATAGATAATTTCTGGTGCCGTTTGCCCAGTAATGGCATAGTGGAAACGATTTTGTACCATCTGATAGAACTCTCGAGTCGTGGGTGAATTGCGGTCATAGTCATACGAACATTCGGCATAAATGTCTGTAATCTGCTGCCAGATGCGTCGTTCGCTGGCACGAATGCTACGAACCCTCTCAAGTAATTCACGGAAATAATCCTTTCCGAACACTGCCGTTCCTTGTTTCAGCCTATCATCATCTAGGACAAATCCCTTGCGAATATATTCATTCAGGATCTTTGTGGCCCAGATACGGAACTTCGTGGCACGGGCAGAAGAAACACGGTAGCCAACGGCAATAATGGCATCGAGAGAATAAAACGCTGCTTCACTTCTTTGTGTCTTGCCTTCGATGGCGCCATGCTGAGTGGTTATTTCCATTTTGGAAACAACCACTTTGGCATTCAGTTCTTCCTCATCAAAAATATTCTTCAGATGTTTGCTTATGGCAGGAACTCCTACGCCAAACAACTGAGCCATCGCTTTCTGTGTAGCCCATATTGTTTCATCTTTAATCACCACCTGTACCTTGCCTTCTTCATCAGGCAGTTGGTATAAAATAAATTGTATTTCGTTGTTCATACTATATTGACTTATTAGATTCTCCATCCTTCGTTTGGTAGATAACGATTTGATAGTTCTCGTAAAAACAAGTTGGGGGTACTTGTTGCATTTTATTACTCTTCTAGTATTTCTACTCCCAGTTTACAACTCAAATTCTGAATGTCTTCTTTTAAGTACATGAATGACTGGGGAGCTCTCACAACTTCTTTGAGACATGTTAGCGGTCTAGGATTTTCAAGCTTATTTACAGATTTAAACTTAATTGCATAGGCCACATTGCAATTTGCGAAATAGCTCATATAGAATTTTTTAGATATACCAGACTTTTCTTTTGTAATCTTCCACAACTCTTTTGGTGAAGTTTCTATAATAGATTCAATTTCTATTAAAGCCACTATCATTTTTACTGGAGCTGTTGCATAGACTACCATATATTGTATGTTAGATGGTACGAGTTTTCTGTACTCGTAAATCTTTTCCCCAGACAATATTTTCTCGACATGTTGAGGATGAATGGATATTAGTATATTATTGCTCATATCTTAGGGACACGTATTGTTCATTACTTATCTGCCGAATACTCTGTATATTTCCTTTTATACCAACTTCAACAATCTTTTGATGTGGTATTTCCCTTTCCAATTCTATATATCTAAAGAGGATAACTAGAGTCTTTTTCTGCAAAAAATCTTGAACTTCTGAAAATGTGTAAACTGTTCTCTTGGCAATAATGGGGAACACCTCATTTATATCTTCTGAAAAAAGAACACTCTCAACAATTCCTATACATTGGATGGATTTTTTATCTTTACTCCTGTAAAATAAGACGATATCCCCTTGCTTAATTGCTTTGATTCTTGAATGGCAGAGATATGCTTTTTTTATCGTATTTCCTTGACAAGAATAGAGAGACTGATCCTTTTCAAACAACGAACCTTTCAGGCTGCTCAGATCAGGAAATAAATCCTCATGATATTTCGGTTTAATTGGTATAATGAATTTTTGGACTGAGTCGTTTTCCTTAAAGTAAGGATAATAACGAATTAAAGATTCAAGAGGTTTACTACCATCGTCTTTCAACTTCATAGGTTTGATGTAAACTTCATCTTGTTTATAAATACCTAAATAATAGAAACCATACTCATGACATAATCCTACAAGAGTTTTTTGTTCTTCTCCATAAGTATGTAAGTACACCCAATCAAAATCGTTCTTCACACAATAGTCAAAAGCTATGTATAAGAGTCGTTCTCCTAACTTTTTACCCCTTGCGTTAGAATCAACTTTAAAAGTACATAGTTTCAAGATTTTTCCATGGACAGGCTCGCCATCGTCTGTCAATGGAATATCCTGTTCATGCTTGTATATACAGATTGCGACAACGGTTCCATTCTCGCTCTGGTCTTCAATATACCAACATGTACGTTGCTCTGATGCACATTTTTGATACCATTCATCAAAACCTTCATATGATTGACGTAATGAATCGAAAAAGGATTGGCTTTTATCTATTTCATATAAGTGCCCCTCTTTAACTCCTGTATAACCAAATGTGATAGGGTCTTTTGTATAGCGTCGTAAGAAAAGTAGGAATTGCTCCAACCGATATACTTTATCCTGTATACCTATCTGTTGAGCCTTTTTATGTATCCCCTCGTCATTTGTGACCAAGAGATGAACAGCACCACGATATAAGGCAAATAAAACATTATTGTCAACTCGGTCGTTATCATTAGACTGAGATAATCCTAGTTTTAAACAATCTTTTTCAGTTAATATGGGTGGATTGTCTATTTGAGAATACTGCTTCAATCTTGACAAAACGATTTTTTGCCTTTCTATATTTTTATCGCGTTTAATATCTTCAAACTGTATAGGGTGAATATACAAACAATGTTGCTGTTCTGCGGATAGTTTCCGAAGTTCAGCAAAGGAAGAATCAAGAATTCTGCTTGTATCTTCCAATGGGATGATGATATTGGTATCTAAGAGTATATTCATTTATTTGAAGTCATGGTTCTATAAACACAGGCGTTCCCTTTTCATTGCCAGGATTTATCTCTATCAGCTTCTCTATTAGACGATGATTAGCCAAAAGGCTTAAATCTATGTCGAGTGGTTCTATAGAGAAAGTCATGTAACTTCTGCGAGGATTCTTGTTGGGATAGTCCATCGCTTTCAGTTCTTCCTTCCCCATCTCCTTATGTCCTGTAATAGTATAGGCAGACAGCTTGTCAGGTTTACCAAATTCATATAGGACCAACAGGGATGTTCTTCCAAACATCTCTCTATGCTCTTCCATAGATCCCTTAGTCTTACCCAACCTTACATTATATATATTATGTGTGAGAATCCAGTCTTTCTGTTTCTTATTCTTGGTACATCCAACAAGGATGGTTTTATCTCCACCGAAGAAATCTATAATGTTCTGATCAAAGTGATTCCATTTGTAGCACTCAAATGGCTCAGCTGCCATCATCATCCCTTCTTCTTCCTCAAATTGAGGATACATGGGGATGACATGTGTCTCTTTCACGGTCTCTTCTTCATCTTCCTGCTCATATTTCTTAAAGTTCTCTGCCTGCTCAAAGATTTCCTTGAACACCTCATCCTGAGGTACTGGCGGATAACCATGTTCTGCCAATATCAGAATCAAGTCCATTTGTAGCTCAGCCCTGATGTCTGAACGATTAGCCCAATCAGTATATTTCGACTTGTCATCCACCATCTTCTTCACAGCAGCAGCCAGCGTCAGAAGTTTATCTTCAGGATATTCAAAGCCGAACTTATGGGCTATCTCTTTCAAAATATCATAGAAAGCCTTTTCTTCGTAGGTAATACCTAAATCTTTGAACGACTTCTTCTCTTTGTTTACCTCCTTCAGCAGTTCTGCCATCTGCTTGGCTACTTCATTGAGCACCTCTTCAGCAAACACAGCATTGTCGCTACGGTCGTTATATCGCTGCACCAGCGCATTCAGACGCTTGGTGAAATCCACGCCCTTCATCTTATTGACCTTCTTGAAGTCGGTAATAACAGTTCGAAGTAGCTTCTCCATCAGTTTCACCTTCGTATTAGGGAACTTCAGTTTCTCTAACCTCGTCATGTAGTCCTCACTCAGTAAGTCCAGGTCCTTTGTATTCGCATTCACCTGAGCCACTTCCTCCACTCCGTCTGACTTCAGGGCTTCTGCTATCATCTGGCTCACCTTGCAGTTCATCTGCGAGGCATCAGGAGCATCACCTTTTGTCAGTTTGTAGATGATAGACCTTACGCCCGTAAAGAAG
>FLNY01001927.1_pt1 | contig 97777 bp, 79 predicted proteins | sample 1140381 | NCBI WGS metagenome assembly FLNY01 (sample SAMEA3878172, study PRJEB12797) | bioreactor metagenome | biome: Moose rumen | place: Sweden | collected 2011-10
TAACAATAACAACAATAATGTGTCGCGTCCAACACGCCCTAGCACATCCAATAGCAACAACAATAACAACAGTGTAACGCGTCCAGCCACTCGTCCGACTTCTTCGAACAGCAATAGTAGTAATAATAATGTACCACGAACAACTACAAACCAGAACTCTTCGAATAACAATGCAAACTCGTTAAGGTCAGCACGCCCTAGCTCTTCTAGCAGTAGTAGCAGTAATGGCAATGTGAGTCGCTCTTCTCGCCCTAGCTCTTCTAGCAGTAGTAGCAGTTCTAGCAATTCGTCTAATAACAGTCGTTCCAGCTCTGCTCCTGTATCAAGAAGAGGACGTTAATATTTATAAATATAATTTATCAGGAATAGCAGGAAAAAACTCCTGCTATTCCTGTTTTTTTATGACAATATCCAATTCGTGATATCCGGTTCGTGATTCGTGAGCCTACTCATCAATTTATTATACTACTTCAAATTGCGGTATTGGCTTTTTTTCGTATATTTGCATTGAATATAAGCAAATCAAAAATAATTATTATTATGGAAGAGAAATTGGATTGGGAAAATCTTGGTTTTGGGTATCACAAGACTGATTATAATGTCCGTTGTTACTATCGCAATGGTAAGTGGGGAGAAATTGAAGTATGCAGTGAGGAAACTATTCCTATGCATATTGCGGCCACAAGTCTGCACTATGGACAAGAGGCGTTTGAGGGTTTGAAGGCTTATAGGTGTCCAGATGGGAAAGTACGTGTTTTCCGTCCCGACGAAAATGCTGCACGTCTGCAATCCACGTGCAGAGGAATACTAATGCCTGAAGTGCCTACTGAATTGTTTATTGATATGGTGAAAAAAGTGGTGAAACTCAATCAAAGATTTATACCACCTTATGAAAGTGGTGCTACACTCTATGTTCGACCTTTGATATTAGGTCTGAGCGCACAAGTCGGAGTGCATCCTGCTGATGAATATCTCTTTATGATTTTTGTTACTCCGGTAGGTCCTTATTTCAAAGGTGGATTTGCTTCAAATCCGTATGTAATCATACGTGAACACGATCGCTCTGCCCCACTTGGAACGGGAATCTATAAAGTCGGTGGCAATTATGCGGCTTCATTGCTGGCAAACAAGAAAGCACACGACTTGGGATATGCTTGTGAATTCTATTTGGATGCAAAGGAAAAGAAGTATATTGACGAATGTGGGGCAGCCAATTTCTTTGGTATAAAAAATAATACATACGTAACCCCATTATCTACTTCGATTCTTCCTTCTATAACAAACAAGAGCCTTATGCAGCTTGCAGAGGATTTCGGCATGAAAGTGGAACGACGTCAGATACCTGAAGATGAATTAGATTCATTTGAAGAAGCTGGAGCTTGTGGGACAGCAGCTGTGATTTCTCCAATTTCATATATCGACGACGTTGAAACAGGAAAACGCTATGACTTTGGGGAAGAACCAGGACCAGTAAGCCGCAGGCTATTTGAACATCTGCGTGGCATACAATATGGCATTGAACAAGATGTTCATGGATGGACACAGGAAGTGGTGTTGGATTAACACACTACAAAAAACTCATTTACTCATATGCTCCTATACTTGTAAATCAAAAATAATGTCCAAAGGAAAACTCGCCAAGTTTGCGGATATGGATCAGAATCCTCTCGTAATTCAATGCCCGTTTTGGGTGTTGAAACAGAATGGATTTGATATGAAAGGAAAATGGAATGAGCTTTTTTTTCACAATTCCAATCCAATCGTGTTGGAACTTGGATGTGGGCGAGGGGAATACACCATTGGACTTGCACGAAGGTTTTCGAATAAGAATTTCATCGGAGTTGACATAAAGGGCGCACGAATGTGGCATGGAGCCCAGACTGCTCTTAATGAGGAGATGAGAAACGTTGCTTTCCTACGTACTTCCATTGAGTTCATAGACGAGTTTTTTGCTGATGATGAAGTAAGCGAGATTTGGCTCACTTTCTCCGATCCACAGATGAAGAAAACCACAAAACGATTGTCAAGCACTTTCTTTCTTCATCGTTACCGGAAGTTCCTAATCGATGGAGGCGTAATACATCTTAAAACCGACTCTCCGTTTCTTTTCACATATACATCGATTATGGCTGAGAAGAACTGTCTTAACATTGTCGATTCCACTGATGACCTATATGCCGACGACAGACAAGGGCGAGATAAAGCCCTTACTGACATACAAACATATTACGAAAAGATGTGGATTGAACGGGGGATGACTATAAAATATATATCATTTCAGCTCCCGAAACATTCTTCTCTTGAGGAACCTGATGAGGAAATCCCTGTCGATGGCTACCGTTCCTACAGCCATCCTGTACGATCAACAAGAACAATGGCTAAATAATAGGTAAACACAAAAGAAGATTCCAGCCTAAGGGTTGGAATCTTCTTGTATGATTGAACAGGTAGTTTTAGTATGTAATTGAGTATGAGGTGTTTTCTGTTCCGCGAACCATGAGACCCTCTATGCGGTGACCGCAATAGGTGCGTACACCATAATTGGGGTCGATAAAGAATCCGTCGGCATCCCATGCGGCTACGTCTGTCCAACGTTCACCACCCCAATAGTATCCTGTTGGATGGTCAACAAAGTTGTTTAACCATTCTTTCCCCCACTTCTTGCCTCCTCCTGGGAGGAAAATAAGCTTCTTGCTCGGGCCAGTCACCTTTATGCCCTCAACACCGTCAAGTGTTACTACCGTGAATGTGGTGTTCTTACGTAACTTTTCAATGTCACCATTGTTGGGCATCATGAAATTGTTATTGTTCATCCATGCCACATCATAGCGACTTCCAGATATGCTATAATAGCTCAGCATACCTTGATTCCGGTCATACAAGCGAATCATATCCCAACATTTTTCTTCATCCTGATCATCACAATATAGATATGTAGTGGCGTCATAACATTCCTTTTCCTTAGTCTCTGCCCATGCATAGAATCCACCGTATTCAGAAGGTTGTTTAGCACCAACATTGCAACACGCCCATTTCATTCCTTCTCCAAGATCAATCAGATGTGGATGCTTCTTGTCCGGACAATACTTCAAGCTGACTGAATGGTCTTTCTCTGTGTCTGGCTTGTCAGGATCGCTAGGGGTGTCATCACCACCAGAGTCATCTGGCTGTTCTGTTTGTTCTTCAGGGTCATCATCTTTAGAACATGATGAAAACGAAAAACTAAGTGCGGAAAATAGCACTATCGGGAAAATAAAGTGTTTCAGTTTTATTTTTTTTGTTTTTTATACTTTAATAATAAGGTGAGTTTGTATTATGGCGTCAGTTCTCAACAATTTTTAAATTCAGTTCGTCGAGTTGTGACTGATCCAATGCTGCAGGAGCATCAAGCATCACATCACGTCCTGAGTTGTTTTTAGGGAATGCTATGCAGTCACGGATGGAATCCAAACCGGCAAACAAGCTCACCCAGCGGTCGAGACCATATGCAAGTCCACCATGTGGAGGAGCACCATACTTGAAGGCGTTCATCAGGAATCCAAATTGCTCTTGAGCTTTTTTTGGAGTGAAACCGAGAATTTCGAACATCTTGGCCTGAAGCTCCGGGTCGTGAATACGGATAGAACCACCTCCAACTTCTACACCGTTGCATACCATGTCATAGGCATCGGCGCGTACCGCTGCCGGATCGGAGTCGAGCAATGCGATGTCTTCGTCCATAGGATGAGTGAAAGGATGATGCATGGCCATCAGGCGACCTTCTTCTTCGCTCCATTCAAACATAGGGAATTCTGTAACCCAGAGCAGGGCGAACTTGTTCTTGTCACGTAGTCCCAGACGCTCTCCCATCTCAAGACGCAATTCGCATAGTTGCTTGCGGGTCTTCATGGCATCATCTCCACTAAGTATGAGAATCAAGTCGCCGGTCTGGGCACACATCTTCTCTTTCAATTGTTGGAGAATGCTTTGGTCGAAGAATTTATCGACGCTCGACTTCACATTGCCGTCTTCCTGAACACGGGCATATACCAATCCCTTAGCACCTATCTGTGGGCGTTTAACGAAATCGGTCAACTGATCGAGTTGCTTGCGAGTGTAAACCGCACAACCTGATGCGCATATACCGCCTATATAGGATGCATTGTCAAAAACAGGAAAACTACCAGTCTTTAGAATATCGTCCAGTTCTACAAATTCCATGCCGAAACGCATGTCTGGCTTGTCGCTTCCGAAACGGCGCATTGCTTCAGCCCATGGAAGACGAAGGAAAGGACCATCAAATTCCACCCCTCGTAAAACCTTGAAGAGATGCTTTGCCATGCCTTCAAAAGTCTCTATGACATCTTCTTGGGTCACAAACGACATCTCGCAGTCTATCTGGGTGAATTCTGGCTGACGGTCGGCACGCAGGTCTTCGTCACGGAAACATTTCACAATCTGAAAATAACGGTCAAATCCCGAAACCATCAGCAATTGCTTCAGGGTTTGAGGACTTTGTGGAAGAGCGTAGAACTGACCTGGATTCATGCGGGATGGAACCACGAAATCACGTGCTCCTTCTGGCGTAGAACCGATAAGCATCGGTGTCTCAACTTCCAGAAAACCAAGGTCTGAAAGGTAATTGCGAACTTCCATGCACATCTTGTGACGCAGTTCAAGGTTCTTGCGCACGGCATTGCGACGAAGATCGAGATAGCGGTATTTCATTCTAATGTCATCACCACCATCAGTGTTGTCTTCAATTGTAAATGGAGGTATTGCGCTTTCATTCAATACTTTCAGTTTGTCAACTATTATCTCTATGTCGCCAGTAGGAAGGTTTTTGTTCTTGCTGTAGCGTTCGTTTACTGAGCCAACCACCTGAACCACGAATTCGCGACCAAGTTTGTTTGCCGAAGCACATAAGTCGGCATTCGTCTCTTCATTGAATACTAATTGGGTTAAACCGTAACGGTCGCGCAAATCTACGAACGTCATGGCTCCCATCTTGCGTACGCGTTGAACCCAACCAGACAACGTCACTTCCTTGCCTGCATCTTCTATGCGTAATTCGCCACATGTGTGTGTTCTGTACATATCTTATTATTTTATTTGTTGGTTTTTATTTATGCAAAGTTAATTCTTTTATTTCTAATCCACAATTCATTTGTATTAGAACGGAAGTCCAACTGCGAAATGAAATGCAAAATCCCTGCTGAACTTTGGATGTATGACAGGATAGTGTTTCTTTCCGGAATAAGCCGGATCTATTGCTTTCATACCTGCATCTAAGCGTAAAGTGAAAAAATCAAGCGACATCCGAAGACCTAATCCATATCCAATGGCTATTTGTTCAATGAACTTGTTGAACTTGAATTCTCCTCCCGGTTGATCAACATATTTGTGAATGGTCCAGACGTTGCCCGCATCAATAAAAAGCGCTCCGTTGAATTTCCATAATAGATGGGTTCTCCATTCCACGTTCATGTCCAGTTTTATATCACCAGTTTGATTAATGAAATTAATGGTGTTGTCACTATTCTTGTATGCACCGGGCCCCAACGACCTTACAGACCAGCCTCTTACGCTGTTCGCACCACCGGCGAAATAACGTTTCTCAAAAGGAAGTATGTTGCTGTTGCCGTATGGGACGGCTATTCCGAATCCCACATGCCAAGCGAACGAGTTGTTGGGGTCAATGACAATACTGCGTGAAAAATCAATGTCGCCTCTTATGTATTGGGCGTATGCAATACCCAGAAATTTTCTGTGTCCCTGATTGTCTCGGTCGCATCCGAAAATGCTTGTAAGACCATTTAGGGAGTTTCCGGCTGTCTCCAAATTGGCACGAACTATATAGGCGTTCTTGCCATAGGTGGAAGTGTTGGTGATGCCAAGTGAGTTGTATGTGAAACTATATCCTAATTTGGCAAGTAGGATGTTCTCGTAGTTGTAGAGTAGGATGGAGTTTCGTTTACCTATTGCGTCAAGGTATTCTTCCTTGAACTTGGAAGAGATCCAAGGCATGTTGATGTAGTTGACTTCCAATAAGTCAAAGCGATGTTGGAGTTTAGTGTCTAGGCTTTGCCATCGATAACGCCATGCTGCCGTCAGGACTCGACGATTGAATTCAGGACGATTCTGATAGTTGTATTGCATGGAAATTTCTGAAGTGGCACGATGGTTGGTGCCAAAGCGTTTCTTGATATAAGGAAGCAAGAATCCGGGAAACCCTAGACGAACTTCTCCTCCAAGTTCTGTATATGTGTCGCCGTCATATCCCTCAAGTCCGGTAATGGCTTCGTAGGCACCACGCAGTTTTAGCATTAGCGATTCCGAGCCTTTAAATAGATTGCGGTGTTGATAGGTTGTAGATAAAGCTGCGCCCAAGTCGCCTGCGGTATTCGTGCCTTCCACATCGAAACTCAAAGATTGGGGTAGGGCATGGTTGACGACAATATTGCAGGCCATGCTGTCTGTCTTAATATCTGGATAAAGGCGTATGTCGGTATAAGAAACGGCACCAAGACGAGTGAAACTGTTGTAGGTCTGGGATACGGCATCTTCGTTATAGAGCTCGCCTTTATTGAACAAGGTGTTGCTGGTCAAAAGACTTGGACGAAAACGGAGTTTGTCCTTATATACAATACGGTTGCCTTCATGATAAATCGTGTCGAATTTAGTGGATGTGGAATTGGCATCTACTATATATGTTATGTCATCGGTATGGAATTGTGGGTGGTTCATCGGTTCTGAACGGCCATCTTCCTGATGTTTGCTTACACGCATCGTTAGATCCACGTACTCACTGCCTATCAGAGTATCGGCTACGAAGGTAATATATTCTTTGTTGAAACGGTAGTAGCCTTTGTTGCGTAACATCGATGCGATACGCTTGCGCTCATTGTTTAAGGTTGTTATGTTGAGTGGAGTATTGGGCTTGAGAAGGCTGTTGCAGGTATCATCTACACATATCGTGGGGGCAAGGAGAGAATCATCAACCTCGCGGGTTATGTCTCGTATGATATACCGCACACCTGGAGTTATTATGTATGAAAGTTCGACCTTTTTCCCTTCTATTGTCATTACGGTGTCAATAATGCTGTGAATATATCCGGCATTGTTAAGAACACGGTTCATGTCGGTTATGGTTGACTTGACCTTTGTCGTGTCCATCAATACTGGCTCTTCACCGAGTTTACGGAGGGTGCGGTTGAGAAAACCTCTTTTCATGGGACTGGAAGAACAGTAAATGGACAGAGGCGCTTTTACTCCAAACCATTTGGTGTTAGGTTGTTGCTTTACATAACTGGGAAGCTCAAGTCTCCTTGTGGCACTTTCGTCCACGCTCACCACATTCACTTTCTTCAGATAATACTTGTCAGATGGTATATATTTGTCGACGGAGCATGAATACATGAAAATGCATAGAAATAATGCCGACATTATATATGTTGATTTGAATGACATCTGAGCGGTATGTGGATTTGTGTTCTGGTTCAGCCTAATTAAATTACAAATTTACGGCAAAAATCTCTTTTATGGAAATTTTAAACATTAATAATTCTATTAATGATTCATAACAGTATCAAAATTAGGCTTGTCAAAATATAGCAAAACAAATCATTAGTGGATTTGAGGGTTCAGAAGTTGTACTTATTTGTGACTTCTTGGTTAAATATTTTTCGGTTCTCTTTTTTTTCTATAAATTTGCGTTATGATTTCCAAAGCTAGACTTAAATTTATTCATTCACTGGAACGAAAGAAATTTCGTACTGAACATAATGCTTTCGTAGTTGAAGGACCTAAGAACGTGACCGACATGGCAACTGCGTTTCGTTGCATATATATTGCGGCGACGAGGGAGTGGATTGAGCCAAACACAGACATGTTGAAAACTGTACAGTTCGATGAACTGACGCAGGAAGAACTGCGAAAATCCAGCTTTCAAGAACATCCCCAGCAGGTAATGGCGATTTTCGAACTACCTGACTACGATTCAGCATCTATCGATATGCAAAACCAATTAGTACTCGCCCTTGAGGACATTCAAAATCCAGGAAATTTGGGAACGATTATAAGAATAGCGGATTGGTTTGGAATAAAAGACATAATCTGTTCGTACGCTACAGCTGATGCATTCGCCCCAAAAACGGTACAGGCGGCTATGGGAAGCCTTGCAAGGGTGAGAGTGCATTATGTGGATATCAAGGAAACGTTGAAAAAGGTTATGAATGATATTCCTGTTTACGGAACGTTCCTTGATGGGAATGATGTTTATAAGACTCCTCTGAAAAAAAATGGAATTATTGTCATGGGTAATGAAGGAAACGGAATTTCTGAGGAAATCAGCCAATTGGTAACCGACAAACTGACAATTCCTAATTATAACAATTTTCCTACACAGGCGGATTCTCTCAATGTTGCTGTTGCAACTGCCATTGTTTGCGCTGAATTTAGACGTAGACAATAATCGATTCTCAATTATGTCGCCTTATCGATTTGGCCAATTAATTTGGATTTTGGCAATTGCCACCAAAACGATATTGGGTTATGGATGTAATTAATTTGGTCCCGCTATTTTATTTTTTTGCTCGCCGGCATAGGGGTGTATGCATATTTATATCCAGTTGTGAGGCTTTGAAGGAGAACTCGCAATGTGTTGTCATGGATTTGTTGTAACGGGGTTGAAATTTATTTCAATTCCCTGAATTCGGAATTTTTGGCGGATGACTTATGATATGCCTTGTCGCCAATGATTTTTATTGTACCACCCAACCATTCTGTCATTGCCAACTCCTCTTCAAGAGGATAGTAGGATGTCACTTTGGAACAGTCTAACTCAACGATATGGTTGGTCAAACGTTTACCATCGACAATCAAATATGTGGATGCTACGCGTCTTGGCATTCTGAAGAATTTAAGTGGGGACAATTATCGGCTGCGAGGTGGATTTGCAGGCTGACGGCGTTCAGAACCTGTACGTCTGCTCGGAGTTGCTTGTCTGTTATTCTGGTTGTTTTGGTTACGACTCTCTTGTACCGACATGCGACGTCTGCGTGGACCTTCCTGTCCACTTTCTGTCGGTGTACGTTCGATTTGTATCTGTTCTACTTCATTCTTGCGTGAAGGCCTAATAGGTTGAGCTTCTGGCTGATTAGTGGATGGAGCACTGTCGGACAGCTCAATAGACGGTATGTCCGGAGATTCTTCGTTCATGCGCGGCTTTTCGTTAAGCATACTGTCGGTTGAAAGACTGTCAACTGCTGTGGTGTCGGCAGAAATGTCATTTACGTGCATCCTTATTAGGGATATGCCATTTATTACGCATAGGCTCTTGGTCTTGTTCTCTCCCTTATAATAGAAATAACCGCTGATTTCAGAGATGCCCGAGTCGGAGGATTGGCTGACCTCTATACGTAGTTTTTCGTTGTTGCTGGTTTGACTGGTCTGGCTATATACTTTCCCGTCTTGAGTGCGTATGGAAAGGCACATGGTAAGTATTCCAAACGATGTCTGGGCTTCCTTGATGAATTTTGTGTCGGCTAACAAAATGAAATGGTCATTTCTTCGATAACTGGTATCTGCCTTTAATGTGAAACGTTCCAAATTGTGAAGACGGTCTGGACGTAGAGCAATGAGAGACGAAGCGTTCCATAAGTTGGTGGTATCACCTCCTTCAATGTATATGGAAGTCATCTCGGAAGTTCCAACATGAGCTTGAAGTTCTTCATCTTCTGCCTTTAAACGAGCTTCTATGTTACGATAGATCTCGCGAAGCTCTTTTGTGTGGGCATTATACCATACCATGGCGGAATCAAACATCTCGGAATCCATGCCATATTTTTCCAGTACACCCAAAATGTATCTTTCGTTGTCTGTAGTGCTCATCGACATCACATCAAGCATTGCTTGGGTTTTATGATAGTCGTACAACAAACGTTCCATCTTCCCCTTGGAAGGAACGCCACTCGGCCTACCGTCACATGAAAGCAATATTGCCGATACTATCAAAATTATTATAAAATGTGATTTTTGCAATGCTTATATGGTATGAAAAGAACTTGCTTACGAATATATTACACGTTTTTAGGTCTCATGACCAATTGGGTTAAAAGGCAATTAGAAATAAACCTGTTCCTCTTTGGAACTTTTTTCTGGTGGCTCTTTTGCCGTAACATTTTTAGGCGCTCCTTCGCTTAGAGTTTCCTCGTCTTCCTTGTTAACGTAATCGCCGCTATCTTTTGTTGAACCGGTTGATTGAGCAAGTTGTTTGCGATAGAAGAGTAAAAGAGTTACTATGGAACAGCTAATTACTGCGTCGGCAAAGTTGAATATGGCGGAGAAGAATGTGCAGTGTTCTCCGGCATCAGGAATGAACGGCAAGTTGTTGAACCATCCCCAGTCTGGCATTTGCCATTCAGCAATAGGAAAATAGAACATGTCAACAACCTTGCCTAACATAATGCTGCTATAACCCTCACCAGAATCAACCCACCGGGCTATTCCCGGGGCAACAGGGTCGTTGAACCACATGCCATAGAATAGGCAGTCGATGATGTTTCCTGCTGCTCCGGCGAGGATTAACGAAAGGCATACTATGTAGCCTGTAGGCCTGTTGCGCTTGATTTGGCGTACGATATACCAACCAATCATGGCTACGGCAATGATTCGGAAGCTCGTAAGGAAATATTTCCCTCCGAGTTCCCAACCGAATGCCATGCCGTTGTTTTCAATAAAATATATCTTGAACCAACTGAACACATCTATGCTTTCACCAATATACATACTGGTCTTTACTGATATTTTAATACATTGGTCAATTATCAGTACTGCCAATATTATAAGTGATGACAGTAGATATAGTTTCTTTTGTCGTTTCATGTCCGCTCTACCTTTATCTTGTAGGTCGTAGAATCTATTTCCACTTCTTTGCCACCAGTTGCGTCACCAACGACGAGGTTGTTGGCAAGAACTTGACTGCCAATATAGTGGCTAAATTGGTCTAATACCGTGGATGCTTCCGCTACGTCGCTGATTACGACATTGATACGGTCGGTTATTTCAAAACCGGATTCTTTGCGAATGCCTTGAATATTCTTTACTAATTCTCTTGCTATGGCTTCGCAATGAAGCTCAGGGGTAATCGTCACGTCAAGTGCAACAGTGAGGTTCCCTTCATTGGCTACTACCCATCCCGGTATGTCTTCAGATATGATTTCCACATCTGAAAGTTCTATTAAGGCATCACCTTCAGATGTCGGAAGGGTAAGATGACCAGATTTCTCAAGCTCTGAAATCTCTGATTGGTTCATTGCTGAAACTGCCTGGCTTACGCTCTTCATCTGTTTGCCGAATTTCTTTCCCATAACACGGAAATTGCACTTTACCTTCTTAACCAACATACCGTCACCGTCTTCAACAAATGTAAGCTCTTTGACATTCACTTCATCGAGAATAAGCTGTTTCATCTGCTCAATGCGCTCTTTTTGCAGACTGTCAACCACGGGGATTGAAATTTTCTGGAGTGGCTGGCGAACCATCAGTTGCTCTTTCTTTCTCAATGAAAGCACCATGGATGTTAAAGATTGCGCAATTCCCATACGGGTTTCTAGTTCTGTGTCAATAAGTTCTTCGTTTATTTCAGGGAAACGTGACAGATGGACTGATATCGATGTATCGTGGTTTGTTACTTCGTTCAAATCTTTGAATAAGCGATCTGCAAAGAATGGAGCGAATGGAGCAATAAGCTTGGACAAGGTCTCAAGACATGTGTACAGAGTCTGATATGCGGAAATCTTGTCCTGGTTCATTTCACCACCCCAGAAACGTTTGCGGTTTAAGCGAACATACCAGTTTGACAAATCGTCGATAACGAAACTCTGGATAAGTCGTCCGGCCTTTGTAGGCTCATAGTCATCAAGACTTTCCTTAACAAGCTTTATCAAACTGTTCAGCCCGGAAAGAATCCATCGGTCTATCTCCGGTCGGGAAGCCATGTCGATATCTGGCTCAATATAATTGAATCCGTCAACATTGGCGTACATCGTGAAGAATGAATAACACTGGAACAACTTGCCGAAGAAGGTGCGACTTACTTCTGCTACACCAGCTTCATCGTATCTGAGATTGTCCCATGGCTGGGAGTTGGTAAGCATATACCAACGAACGGCATCACTTCCGTATTTCTCAATGTTGTCGAATGGGTCAATTGCGTTGCCAAGACGTTTCGACATCTTCAAGCCATTTTTGTCGAGTACCAAACCATTGGATATCACTGCCTTGAACGATATGGAATCGAACACCATTGTGGCTATGGCATGAAGTGTGAAAAACCAACCACGTGTCTGGTCCACTCCTTCGGCTATGAAGTCAGCAGGATAAACATTTCCGCTGTCGAATGATTCCTTGTTTTCAAAAGGATAGTGTATTTGTGCATATGGCATTGAACCTGAATCAAACCAAACATCGATGAGGTCTGTCTCGCGAGTAAGGACATTGCCGGTTGCTGAAACTAGTTTTATGTCATCAACGTATGGACGGTGAAGGTCGATTAGATCATAATTGGAATCATCCATATTGCCAGGAACAAAACCCCTGTCCTTCAGCGGATTGCTTTGCATGATGCCGGCGGCAACGCTCTTCTCTATTTCGTTGTAAAGTTCTTCTATGCTGCCAATGCAAATTTCTTCACGGCTTTCCTTGTTGCGCCAAATAGGAAGAGGAGTGCCCCAATAACGGGAACGGCTCAAGTTCCAGTCATTGAGATTCTCAAGCCACTTGCCAAAACGGCCCGTTCCGGTACTTTCGGGTTTCCACTTTATGGTCTTGTTCAGTTCGAACATACGCTCTTTTAACGCCGTTGAACGGATGAACCATGAGTCAAGAGGGTAGTAAAGGACGGGTTTGTCTGTACGCCAGCAATGTGGGTAGTTGTGAACGTGTTTCTCTATCCTGAAAGCACTGCCTTCACGTTTCATTTCCATACAAATCACTATGTTGAGGTCTTCTGCCTTGTTAGCGGATTTCTCATCATACTTGCCATCCACATTGTATTGTGGATCGTAGGCATTCTTCACATAGTCGCCTGCGTGAACGGAATAGCCACTCTCATTTACGCATACGGTCCTGAATTCATCGGCAAGGTCATCCATCAAGTAATATTTGCCGGTGAGGTCAACCATCGGACGGGTTTCGCCATCTTTGTTGATGAGGTTGAGGGCCGGAACGCCAGAAGCACGTCCAACACGCTGGTCATCGGCACCAAAAGTGAGTGCGATGTGAACAATGCCAGTTCCGTCATCTGTTGTGACATAGTCACCTGGAATTACCCTGAATGCAGCATCTTCCATCTCAACGAACTGGTCGTTGCCAACCTTGAAGAGTTTGTCTGGATGCTGGGATGCAAAGTCTCGTATGTAGTTGGCAGAGTTTATGTCAACGCGTTCGCATGGCTTTATCCATGGCATAAGTTGCTCATAGCGCATTCCAACGAGGTCGCTACCTTTATAATGACCCACAATCCTGTAGGGAACAATCTTGTCGCCCGGTTGGTATGATTCAATGTCTGCTTCTGAACCTTCTGTCTTAAAGTAACTGGACACGAGGGCTTCTGCCATAATCAAGCTTAATTTCTCTCCTGAATATGGATTGTAAGTCCGAATGCAAACATAGTCGAGCTTAGGACCCACACAGAGGGCGGTGTTGGATGGCAATGTCCATGGTGTGGTGGTCCAGGCTATAAAACATGGCAATCCCCAACCTTCCATCTCTGGCTTAGTGTCCTTTGCCTTGAAAATGGCTGTTACAGTGGTGTCTTTCACATCGCGGTAGCAACCTGGCTGATTGAGCTCATGGCTCGACAAACCGGTGCCGGCAGCCGGTGAATAGGGTTGAATGGTATAACCCTTGTAGAGAAGGTCTTTGTCGTATAATTCCTTGAGGAGATACCACAGTGTTTCTATATATTTGTTATCGTATGTGATATAAGGGTGTTCCAAATCAACCCAATAACCCATCTTTTCACTTAGGTCTGTCCATTCACCTGTATACATCATCACGTTTTTGCGACAACGCATATTATATTCTTCTATGGAAATCTTTTTGCCGATATCTTCTTTGGTGATTCCCAGTTCCTTCTCAACGCCTAATTCCACAGGGAGGCCATGAGTGTCCCAACCGGCTTTACGGTTAACTTGGTAGCCTTCCATCGTCTTGAAACGACAGATAGTATCTTTAAGACTACGGGCCATCACATGGTGGATGCCCGGATGTCCATTGGCGGAAGGAGGACCTTCATAGAATACGAATGAAGGATACCCGTCACGCTCGGATACACTTTTGTGGAACACGTCGTCACTGTTCCATTCAGTTAACACTTCTTTGTTAATCTCACTTAGGTTCAACTTAGAACGCTCTCTAAATTTCTTTGACATCGTATGTTTTGATTATTTTGTTTTATTGATTAGTTGTTTATGGTTTCTATCTTGGGCAATATTTTTACGCTGCATATAAATGAAAATAATTATATGCAAAACTCTGCTTTTTCCACCACTTGGGTCTTTCCGCAATATTTGCAACGCATCATACCTTTGGCTTTGTCGTGCAAGTAAAAGAAACTGTGCATTGGCTCGTGGTTAGTAATACAGACTGGATTTGCACATTTTATCACTCCATCAAGAGTGTCTGGCAAAACTACTTCCTGCTTTTCAACTACATCATAATTACGTATGATTACAATACGTATGTTGGGGCATACAACTGCCAAACGGCTTATCTCTTCAGATGTGAGCATGCGGTTTGCAACTTTTATCATTCCTTTTTTGCCTATCTGATGACTATCTAAGTTGTTCGCTATGAGAACTGGCTCGGAAAACTTGTTTAAATTAAGCATTTGAGCCACGGTGAACAATTTATCTACAGGGATGTGGTCAATCACTATGCCGTTTTCCAAAGCTGCTACTAGCAGGTCTTTGCGTTTGTCCATTTCGCTTCTTGTTTATTGGGTGGTTAGGATTGTTTTTATTCTATTATTGTCTTGTCGTTCTTCAAGTCATCCAAGGTTATGCCTAGTACATCGCATATCAAGGCCTCCCGGGCATATAGGCCATTTCGAGCTTGCTCAAAATAATAGGCATGGTCGGATGAGTCTATTCCATAGTCTATCTCGTTAACACGAGGAAGTGGATGGAGTATCTTCATGTTTTTACGACATTTCGAAAGCATATCTGGCTTAAGGATATACATGTCCTTCACGCGCTCATATTCCATCAGGTCGGTGAAACGTTCGCGCTGAACACGCGTCATGTACAATATGTCGCCATCGGTTATGGTGTCGGAGGTAAAGTCGGTCTGCTCAATGTATCGAACTCCACGTTCCTCACAATATAGTTTGTATTCTTGTGGCATCCTCAGCTCTTCTGGAGCTATGAAATGGAATGTGGGATTATAGGAGCATAAAGACATGAGAAGAGAATGGACAGTACGCCCATATTTCAAGTCGCCTACCATGTATATGTTCAAATCGAACAATGTACCTTGGGTTTTGTATATTGAATATAAATCCAACATGGTCTGGGAAGGGTGGAGGTTGGAACCGTCGCCGGCATTGATTATGGGTACGTTTGTCACTTCACTTGCATATAATGCGGCACCTTCCAGTTTGTGGCGCATTATTATTACGTCTGCATAGTTCGACACCATCTTTATGGTGTCTTTCAGACTTTCTCCTTTTGAGGAACTGGTTGCTTTGGGATCGGAGAAACCTATGACACGAGCTCCTAAACGATTGGCGGCTGTTTCAAAACTCAATCGTGTACGAGTGGAAGGTTCAAAAAACAAGGTGGCTACCACCTTGCCTTCAAGAATCTTCCTATTGGGATGACGTTCCAGCTCACTTGACATGTCCAAAAGATATTGTATCTTAGAATGGTCGTAATTGGATATTGATACTATGCTTTTGTTCATTTTATCGTTTGAAATGTTTGTCCTTGACATGAAAAAACTAATTGTAATAGTTAATGCTCTGTGACATACCTGATTGACAAATTGGATTCTATGCATGAACTCTTACGGACTTGCTGCTTTGAATTTGGTATGCACATAAAGCTTTGCAAAGTTACTCATTATTTTTTAAATAAGGTGAATTAACCGAAAAAAAAGAAGTCAGGAATGAAATGCATCCCTAACTTCTATGTCTGTTCATCTCAATGTTGTCTTGAATATAAGTTGCGGCTTTTTGGGTTTGAACTATTCGCTTTAATTATTTGTTGACCCTTATTGTCACGTGTCTTGTAAATGAACCGAGAGTCGGGCTGCTTACCATGACAGGCACGTCAATGGTTGGGGAGGAAGGGAGTTTGTCGCAACGAATCTTTGATGTGTAGCGTATGCTCTTACCGCCTTCTATCGTGGCCTGGATGCCTGGAGAGAAGGACAAGCGGGAATTGCCTTGATCACCTGTCGTTATGACGACATCTGTGTCGGTGGAACTCAAATTGGTGACATCACATACGAGCTTCAGGATCTCATCCTTGCTCATCATTCCGTCACCGTCAGTGTCGGTTAAGGAAATGTTGCCAATCGTGAAATTTGACTTGTCTGATTCATAAACGGCTCCGCCTTCCGACTGGAAATCACCAATTTCGTCGTTTAAGCCATTTGAGGATGAAATGTTCTCGTCGTTGGCTTGCTCTGATTGAGCGCGTAATTTCTCTTGACGCTTTTGCTGGCGATTAATACGAGAGTTTTTAGATATCTTGTTGCCAACGGCTGCACCAGCGGCAGAACCTACTATTCCTCCAAACAGGCCACCACCAAAACTTCCTCTAGTTGATGCCATTCCTAAACTGGAACCTAACATGCCACCAATGTCGGAACCAACCATAGTGCCCAGATAGTCAGAAGAATTGGTCGTGAAACAACTGGTTAAGATGCAACAGGCAACTAAACTTGCACTTGCGTTATAGATTAAGTTTCTTTTCATTTTCATTTCGATTTAGGTTTTGTGAAATATGGTTTTAATTTGTCTGGATTCAAATGTTTTCTGTCGTTTGACTTGGAAAGTTGCTTTCGGTTTAAAATGTGATGCCCAAATTTGTGAATTACTATGTTTGTCAATGTTTTTTTGACTTGGAATAACTTATATTACCGTGGTTTTACCTTTCAAATCACAAAGTTAATTATTTCCTGCTTTTTTTACCAAATATTGCTGGCTTTTTTTAAGATATCTAACATTTTTTCAATTTTTGTATCTATGCTATCCGAAAAGTCGAGCCAATGAATCTTAATGCCACGGCGCGCCATTCCCCTGAACCATGTCATCTGGCGTTTGGCAAACTGATGGATGGCTATTTCGAGCTTGTTGAACATCTCGTCATAGTTTATCTCGCCTGTAACATATAATGTCAAGTATTTGTATTCCAATCCGTAATAAATGAGATCCTCGGGAGGAATCCCTTCTGACAGCAGGTGTCTAACTTCTTCTACCATGCCCGCTTGCAGACGGGCGTGAAGGCGGTGGCTTATCCTGGAACGACGGATGTCGCGAGGTACGTCTAAACCAAAAACCATGTTATGCGATTGAATCCAGTTGAGCAATGATTGTTCTGAATGATTTAAATCGCTTTTGTCGTTTCCGCTTTCCTTTTCAGGATGTTTCTTGTAGTATTCCGCTATTTCTATTGCCCTGATGGCACGCTGGGGACTGTCAACGTCCGTTGTGTTGTGCAACGTCTTGTAACCAGACAAAATATTTGTCAACTCTAATAACGTCTTTCCTGAAAGGGCTAGACGAAGCGCTTTATCCTCCGGAACATACGACATCCGGTAACCACGAAGTACACTCTCAACGTAAAGCCCACTTCCACCACAAAGTATGGATGGCTTATGACGATTGCTTACATCGCTAAAGGCTCTTAAAAAATCATGTTGGAATTGGTAAACATTATATTTGCTGCCAGGCTCGGAAATGTCTATCAAATGGTATGGGATATAATGCCCGTTTAACATATACTCTTCCAAGTCTTTACCAGTACCTATGTCCATGCGGCGATAAACCTGACGACTGTCGCCACTTATGATTTCACCGTCAATGACAGATGCCAAATGTACTGCAAGATTGGTCTTGCCACAAGCCGTCGGACCAATGATGGCTATGAGTGGAACGCTGGGATAATGTTCGCTAATCATCGGTTATTGGTTGTTGAAAAGAAGTTTGCGTTCACGTTCTTCAGCTTCAGCTACCCAATCAACAGGAACGAAACGCCAATGGTGCATGGCCTTGGGTGTCACATTTTTCAAGGTGCTGATATGATCGATCATATAATGACGTATGTCGTGAGCTGAGAAAGAAATGGTGCGGCGGTCTATTTCTTCTTTGCTTAGACCGGCACCTTTAGTCAGCAATTCGCCTCCTCCATTTGCCCTATATGCCGTCATCGCTACACGGTAGGTCTTTTCGTAACTGAATGGACTGCCGTCACTCATGCTTCGGATGCTTATTTTGCTGCCTGCCGGATGACTTACGTCCACATCATAACAGATGCCGGCTGCGGAATCAAAATTGAAAAGGAAATTCTTGAAGCCCATCTTGGATGGGTTGTTCTTCATCGGACTCAAAAGCAACAAGGGGTCTGAAGCACTCTGCATCTGAGAAGTCCATGAGGCATAACTCATCTCAAGGTAATTCTCTATTTCCTTCCCTGTGAGTTCCAAAATATATAACTTGTCTTCAAATCTGTACAAGTTGAAAACGTCACTGATTCGAACATCGCCTGCCTCAATACATGCGTTGAAAAAGAAGGGAGCTACAAAACTGATGTCGGCTCCGCTTACTTTCAGCTGAAGCTCGTGGATGAAGTCGATATAGGCAGATGAACCGAAATACGCATCCGACACATTCACGCCTTCAAGGAACCTGCCGATCCTCTTGGATGCAAATTTCTTGACCGAAAGGAATTCGTCCTTGAAGTGACGCTTGAACTCGCTACAATGAACGTTGTGCAACTTCCCAATATAATAAAGTTGACTGGCTATGTCATGCTTGTTTACAGTGCCGTCGGTATCAAGAGAGAATTTTATGCGAACCTCGGCAATGGAATGGGCGTAACTGCCTGAATTGACGCATAGGACACTTTTGCCTGAAGGACTTTCTATCTCTTCCATGTTGCTGGAATGATCATGGCCATAAAAAACCAAATCGAATCCTTCTACGTTACTTACAGTTTCACGTACAGCATTTTCTCGGTAATCATCGGTGATGATACCTTCGTCCATTCCGGAATGAAACAAGCCTATGACGAAGTCGGGCTGTTCATGATCTTTTACATATCTCACCCAATATTTCGCACTTTCCTTGATGTCGTCGAAACGGAGATCCGACCACACTCTGTGAGGTATCCAATGTGGAATGGCTGGACTTGTGAAACCTATAATGGCAATCTTGATGCCACTGCGAACCAATATCGTATATGGCTCAAAATAAGGCTGACCAGAAGATAGGCTGATTACATTTGCACCTAATATTGGGAAATTGCAACCAGACACAAAGGAATCGAACAATTCGTGACCACATTCTATGTCATGATTGCCTATGACGCCTACATCATAGCCTATGAAATTGCACATGTCGCTCACTTTGTGACGTTCGCGACGGTCAACAAAATTAAAGTAATAGGCTGTAGGCTCACCTTGAAGAATGTCGCCACCGTCAATGAGAATTGTGCTTCCGGACAAACGCCGTACTTGCTGGGCTACAAAGCCGTGGACACGTTGCAAGCTGCCTTTGCCCCAGCAGTTGTGACGAAAATCATAAGGAAAATAATTCCCGTGGATGTCTGTCGTGAATAATATGTTGACCTTGCGGGTTTCCATGTCGTGCCTAATTTTTATTTTGCAAACTTACGCATTTTCTGCCGATTTTCAAAGATGATAACTCCCTTTTTTATAAATGACCTGCAATTTGTTCCAAGGGATAAAAATAATCCTTCACCATTTTTTTGTTACATTTAGTATTCTTATATTTGCAATGAACAATATTGTTTAACTTATTTAATTTGTTTTTAATATGAAAAGACTGACATTAGCAATTGTGGCTCTGGCTGCAATGATTTTTGTTGCTTGTAAGGAGGGCGCAAAAAAAGAGGGACCTGTGGCAGAAGTTACTGAAGCTGTGGAAAATCTTGTAGAAAAAATGAACAAGGCTAATACGGTTCAAGAGGTAGAAGATGTAAGTAAAGAAGTTGAGGAAACCTTTGAAAAACTCGACATGAAGTATCCTGATTTTGAACCTACACCTGAAGAAGAAAAGGAACTTGCCGGCTTGTTTGAAAAAGCACAGAAAGCCTCTATGGATGCGGCTCAAAGATTTATGAATGACGCTTCAGAAAAAATTGGCGATGCTCTGAAAGAATAGGCTGTATGCTCCATTTTTTTTGATTGTAATAGGCAGGATTGTGGTTATCAATTCTGCTTTTTTATTCTTAATGGACGACTCAAATTGTTGAGTTCCAATCTTCAGCAGGTAATATTTGGGATTCCTCGATTTCTTTGCGTTTGTTTGAGGCTTTAAAGTTATCAACATAGGCGTGCTCGCAAATGTTCATAACTTTTGCCTATTCCATGTTGGGTTTTATGTGAAAATTACTAACTTTGCATTAGTGTTTGGGATAAGAGTCTTTTAAAATTCCAATCTATGTCATGAAAATTTGCAGTCCTTTTATCAAGTCTTTGATTATAACCTTGTTTGGCATTGTTTGCATAAGTTCGTGCAATAACGAAAAGCAAACGGTGGTAGATGAGTTGTTGCGACTTATTACCAAGGCTACTGTCGAAATGCAGGACTTGAATGATATGCAAGTCAGACAATTAAAAGACATACCTCAAAATCTCCAGGATTCATTGGCGCTACTTCAAAACAGACATCCTGACGTCGTGTTAACTGAAGAAGATAATGAAAAAATTCAAGCGGCAATGTCGGATTTTACAGCAGCACAAAAAAACGCAATCAAGGTGTTCTCCAACAGAATCGAAATGTTACAGAAATCTGTTGCAAGACTTAATGGGGAAAATGTTGGAGATGAGGAATTTAACGACAGCTCTAATAATGAAACGTCCTATTCCTATGCAACCTTCTTCTGATTCCCAATTGTTCTGTTCTTTAGCTTAACATAACATGTAGAATTTGGCCATTTTGATATGTTGCCTTATATGATTTTCACTTTTAATATGAAAAAAACAAAAACACTTTTGTCTTTTGTGATTGTTTCGCTTTTTTTTACAGCCTGTGGAAACGATGAAAACGTTCAGGCTAAATTTGTTGGAGAAATGAATAAGGCGATAAAACAATTGACAGAATCAAAAACAGTGGATGATATTGTCGTGGCCAATGAAATACAAGCGAAAGCTTACGAAATTGAAGGGGTTGACCAACTCTCTGAAACAGGGCCAGTTGAGGAGGTGATGAAAAAGTTTGATCAAGAGTTGGACAGTGCTCAAAAACGTGTTCTCGACAACTTGAAACAAGAATTTGTGGAAAATTCAAATGTCCAAAGTGATTCTGTAAAATAATTTAACTCTTGTCGGTCATTGAATCTCATGTCGGAATAATATTTATGTTGGTGATACAACACGTATATGAGTCCTTTAAGAAGACAAATTTCAAAAAAAGCCGAATCGAATTCGGCTTTTTTACTTCTAATGATGCTAATCGGTTGAGAAAAACGTAGTTTTTTATATTTATTTTTTGTTTCTTTTGCAGAAATGTAGTAATTTTGCAAATAATTATGTTTTGTTAATTCTAAAAAAAATATAATAATGACCAACGAAACTAATAATGCGGATTCTAATAAGAAAGAGTATTATAGTAATGAATATCATGGAAACAATAACGAGGAAGAACGCTCGGGATTTGATTTGAGGGTTATATGGGGTATTTTGCTCAGATATAAGTACTTTTTCGCTATTTCCCTTCTCTTGTGTATGGGTTTGGCATATCTGTATTTGAAATATAATACCAGAGACGTTTATTCCACTTATGCCAAGATGCTTATTAAGGACCCGGAAAGAAAAACTTATTATGCATCTAACTCAATTATTTCAACGTTGAGCGATATGGGAAGAAGAAACTTCTCAAACGGCTTCGACAACGAAATTGAGGTCCTGCAAACCAAAACCATTAACAGCAAGGTTGTAAGGGACCTGAAATTCTATGTGTCATATAATGTTGAGGGAAAAATACAAGATACTGAAATCTACGCCAAGAATGCGCCTTATAATGTTGACTATGACAATTCAAACCTCGATTCTCTCAAATATACCATCAACGTCGAGATGACGAATAAAGGTAACGGGATTCATGCATACATAAGCTACATAAAAAAAGGTGTAGTGTATGAGATAAATAAGGATTTAACTTTCTTCCCGGCAATAATACATACGAAAATTGGTGACGTTTATATCATGCAAAACCCGAATTTCAAACAAGAGGCGGGAGGATATAAACTTAACAAAAAACTTGTTGCCACCATCAGGCCACTGGACGATGTGGCAGCAACATATACAGCGGCTCTTCATGTGTCTCCTTCTTCAGAGATGACGACAATTGCCGTTATGAGAATGAATGACAACATCCCGGAAAGGTCGAGAGATTATCTTACCCATCTGGCAAAGGTTTACAATGATGAAGCCGACCAAGACTATAATCAAGAAGCTACGAGAACAGCCAATTTTATCGATGAACGTCTCAGCCTTATTTCAAAGGAACTCAATCTGTCAGAGTCACAGCTACAAGAGTTTAAACGTAAAGCCGGAATTGTCAATTATGAGTCAGATGTGCAGACTGCGATAACGCAGAAAACAAAATACGAAACGGAACTCGTAAATGTGGAAACACAGATTAGCCTTTTGGAACATCTGAGTGAATATGTTAAGGACAAGAACAATTACCTGAAGACTATCCCTACTAATGTGGGATTTGACGACCTCCAATTGAGAAATGTTATTACCGAATACAACTCTGGAGTGAGGGATAGAGACAGGCTGTTGGAGACTGCCACGCCTAATTCACCTATGGTTATTCAGAAAACTGAACAACTTTCCACTATGTACGACAATATAGTGTCTTCATTAGGCAGTGCTAAACAACAGCTCGACATTAAGAAAAATGACTTGGAAGAACAATTCGACACCTATGACAAGAAAACAAAAGATGTGCCGAAAACCGAAAGAGAACTCGGAGATATAAGCAGACAACAAGAGGTGAAAGCGGGACTATATCTCATGCTTTTGCAGAAACGTGAAGAAAATGCAATAGCCCTGGCTTCTTCTGCATATAAGGGAAAGCTTATTGAGGAACCTATTACCGGAAAAACACCGGTTTCGCCTGTTAGGCGTAATTTCTATATAATTGCCCTTATTATAGGTATTATTATTCCTTTCATTTATCATTACATCAGAGAACTCTTCAGATATCGAATCGAAAATGTGGAAGATTTGGAAGCGGTCACCAATATTCCTGTAATCGGAATGATTCCTTATGTCAAAGCATTGGCACAAGGAGACAGAACAATTGTAGTACAGGAAAACAAGAATTCCGTTATGGTGGAAGTGTATCGTACGATACGTTCCAATTTGCCTTTCATTCTGGAAAACGGTAAGAATGTGATTCTGTTCACATCTTCTACTTCTGGAGAAGGAAAAACTTCTGTGGCATCCAACTTGGCGGCTTCTATTGCTTTTGTCGAAAAAAAAGTGATTGTGGTTGGACTTGACATTCGTAAACCTAGGTTGGCTGGATTGTTCGACTTGTTGGATACGGAAAAAGGTATTTCCAATTTCTTGTCTCATGATCCTGAAGACGTTGAATTTATTGACACACTTATCCAAAAATCTGGAGTTAGCGACAACCTGGATATCCTCCCAGCTGGCCCTATCCCACCTAACCCTTCGGAAATTTTGGAACGGTCTAACTTGGGAATTTGTATTGATTATTTGAAAAAGAAATATGATTATGTGATTCTTGATACGGCTCCAGTTGGACTTGTGGCTGATACACTTTCAATCGCAAAATATGCCGATATCACTCTCTTTGTCATTAGGGCTAACTATACCTTGAAAGCAGATGCCGACTTGTTCAACAGTTTGGCTGATGATAACAGGTTACCTAAGATGAATCTCATATTCAACGCCGTGAAGCTTGATTCTTCAGGTGGCTATGGCAGATACGGTTCTTATGGACGATATGGACGATATGGCAGATATGGGCGATATGGAAAATATGGAAAATATGGTGGTTATGGGAATAAGAAAGGCTATGGCTATGGAGGCTACGGAGGCTACGGAGGCTATGGTGGTAGCTACGGTGGTTATGGAGGTTATGGCTATGGAGGTTATGGCTATGGTGGTTATGGTTATGGCTATGGCTATGGATATGGTGAAGGTGGAAAACTTGATGAAGTATAGCTTAATTAGTATATAATTTGATAATATGGTTATTGCAGTTGATTTCGACGGTACTATCGTTGAACACAAATATCCGGAAATAGGACATGAAAAGCCTTTTGCTTGTGATGTGCTCAAAATGTTAATTGCTGAAAGGCATCAACTGATCCTATGGACTGTCAGAGAAGGCAAGTTGCTTGATGATGCCTTGAAATGGTGCAAGGAAAGAGGTGTAGAGTTCTGGGCTGTCAATAGTGATTCTTCTGATATGTTCAAGGAAGCTAAGGATAAGAATCTGTCATGTAAGCTCAATGCGGATGTCTTTATTGATGATTGTGGAATAGCCGGATTACCTGATTGGAATACCATATACCAAATTATTCACACAGGGAAGTCTTATGAACAAATCCTTATGAGGAAATTTAAGGAGACGAATACTTCTGTGGAGAAACCTTATCCTAGATGGATGTTTTGGAAACATAAGAAAGAAGAACGTCATGGACATTATAGGCATAGATGATGTATCTTGATTTATAATTGAAGTATTTTATAGATGTTATCAGTGTCGTTTTTTGAAAAAATAGCGGTATCAAATAATTTTATCAAAGATTTATGAATATTGTCGATTTTTCAAGCCAACCATCGGTAATCAGTAGGTTCGTGGCTGAATTGAGAGACGAAAAATATCAGCTCAACAGACAACTATTTAGAAATAATCTGACTCGAATTGGACAGATGATGGCATTTGAGCTTAGTAAAACGCTTCAATATTCCACTAAGGAAGTGAAAACCCCTTTGGGAATGGCTCAAATGAATCTTTTTGACGACGATATTGTCATTGCTGCAATTTTTAGGGCTGGACTACCTTTTCATCAAGGGTTTTTGGATGTTTTTGATGACGCTGGAAATGCATTTGTTTCTGCGTATAGATACTATAAAGATAAGGAATGCGAACAGGTGGGGATTAAAATCGAATATATCGCCTCACCCAATTTGGAAGGTAAAACATTAATTATTGCCGACCCAATGCTTGCCACTGGAGGCAGTATGGAGTTGGCGTACCAAGCACTTAAAACCAAAGGGACTCCTAAATTCTTGCATCTTTGTTCGGTAATCGCCTCACAAAAAGGGGTCGATTACATTAAGGACACGTTCAAGGATATACCTCATGTGTCATTATGGTGTGCTGCTGTTGACCAAGTACTGAACGAACATGCATATATCGTACCTGGCTTAGGTGATGCGGGAGACTTGGCTTACGGCAATAAAATCTGATCTTTATTGTTGGATTTTACTATATTGAACTGTTTATTTCAAATCAAATAACATCTATGAAACAAATTACCCTTATTCTTTGTACACTATTTGTCTTTCATCTTTTTTCATGTGGAAAGAAACAAGAAGTGGAAGATTATTACGATACTGAATTCGAGGTTGAAGGAAATCCGGAAAAAGTGGCGTTCCTCATGGATTTCTATGAAAAATACTTTGAGAACCTGAGTGACCCGGAGGCATTGACAAATCTTGTTAATGATAAGATAACAGACAAAGCGAGAAACATGATAAAAAGACAGCTTGGAGATAAAGATGAAGATGTGTGGAAATTTTTTAAGCCAATCTCGCTTGACTCAATACCTAATATAGAGGAGATGGAAGATGTTTTCGTCTCATTGCACGAAGAACCTGGTGTTGACGATAAAGAATCTTTAAATTACTATGACGTTGTAGTTGAGGATCTTCAACATAAAAATCACACATTTATGTTCTATGTAATAGGATATAATGGTGATTTCAAGATTGACAGCATAAGTAATCCTGACTATTCGAAGGAAAAAACCGAGGTTGAGCAAAAAGATACTGATTCTCAAAACTCACCAGACAATAATTTGAATAAGGAAAAATAAAAGGGAAGATTCTTGTATAACCTGAACCAAAATTAATAAAAATGTGTAAGTTTAACTCGTATTTACTCGTTTTTGCTTTGCTATTGATAGGATGTGGCGGTGAAAAGAAAAAAGAGAATAAACCTGCTCTTGAAATCAAGAAAGAAATAAAGGTAGATACCATTGAACAATTAGATTCTACGGAAATTAAAAAAAGGCAAGCCGAAATGCTTGTGGCAGATTCCTTGCAGAAAGCTGAAGATGAGAAACGCACAAAGGCAAAGCAAGACTGCGCAACAAAAGTAAGGTTTTTGGAAGAATTCTATGAGGAATATTTCAATAATCCGGAAAAAGCGGTTTCACAATATTGTTCATCCAAACTTTATAACCAATTGAGTAGTGAGGCTTCACAATATGAAGGAAATGCCATGCCTATATGGAAATTTGCTTCCGGAAGTGGGGCTAATGTTAGTTATAGGGTAAATATCCCGGATAATGAGTTCAGCAATCTCTTTGTTGTCGATTTTTCCGAAAAGGGTAAAGTGTATAAGGTATATCTCACGGTTGTCGGTACGAATGGTTATTATTCTATTGATAATGTGAAAAATTCTTTGGAAAATTAATTAACGATTTGATAAACAAATCCTTTATGAATAAAGTGAACCCCGAAAGTCTTTTCTTGATTTTCGGGGTGCATTTCATTATAGAGAGTTGAATAATTAATGTTTAATTCAATGTCAACTTTTCGTGGTCACATCATTGCTGAGCGATTTGTTGTGTGTGTCACGTTTATTTCTTAGTCTTGCCTGAAACTGGTTTCTTGCCTGCAACTGGTTTCTTCGCAGGTTCGGCCTTCTTCGCAGGTTCGGCCTTCTTTACAGGTTCGGCCTTCTTTGCAGGTTCAGCCTTCTTTGCAGGTTCAGCCTTCTTTACAGGAGTTGATTTCTTCGAAGTTGTCGCTTTCTTCGCAGGTGTCGTTGTCTGAGTGGCTGCTTTCTTTGAAGGTTCGGCTTTCTTTACTTCTGGGTCAGAAGAAGCGGATTGTGACTTGTCATTATTCATCTTGTTGAGTTGACGCACCAGCTTTTCGATTTCCTTGTCCTTCCGTTCTATCTCCTCACCCTGGTTTTTGATTGTCGTCAACAAGGAGTTGAGCTCTTCGTTGTCGATATCGGCAGGGTAGAGTGTATTTACGCGGTTGATGAAATCACCCAATATGTTCATGTAGTTTGTGAATGCATCGTAAGGATTGTCATAGATGCCTCGGCTCATGCCTACACTTGTAGGTTTAGTTGTCATGAATCGGAAGTTGTTCGAGGCTTGAAGATAGTCCCAATCTTGCTTAATCCTACGGTCGGTGCATATGCGTACACGGTCGGCTATACTGTACAACTTGTCGAAGGCCTCGCGTTGCATGCAATTGCCAAGCCAACAAGAAGTGTCACGCTCTTCATCTACCCAGCTTATATTGTAAGGCACGTCAAGTGGACCTACAGCCTTGACTTTTGTGCACAAATCTGTAGGAGTGGAGAAGGTGATGCCACGAGCCTTGGCACATTGTGGCAAAGCCTTTAAGAACTCAAGGATATTGGATGACAGTGGCTGGAAGATACCCAGTGCACTCAATTCCATGAATATGTTGATTACTTCATCTTCTTTTGGTAAGGATGCTATCCAGTCCATGTAGGTGTCGGCATAGAGAGGATATTCGCTCCATTCTGAATTGTTGAACCGCAAGGATATGTCGTCCGACAACTTGTAGTCGCGGAGCAATAATTTTAAGTTGGGGTTCATGGCACAATGATACACGTAGTGTGGAGATTTCCAGCCTAGTACATGTTTTGCACCTTCTGTCAGCATACCTTTAAATCCCATGGAGGCTACCATGCTACCTATTTCATCATTATATATTAATGAAGAGTTTCGGAATACTTTTGGCGTCTTGCCAAACACCTCCTTTATCTTGTCCTTCATACGAAGACTCTCCTCGCGGAAACTTTCTTCATTGGCAAGGGAAGCAAGTCCGTGACTATATGGCTCACAAAGGAATTCAACGCAACCTGTGCTATTGAGTTCCTGAAGAAGGTCTATTACTTGGGGAGCATGGATTTCCAATTGCTCCAGGCCAACGCCGGACAATGAGATGGCCACCTTGAATCCCTCATTTTCCTTTGCCATTTGAATCAAGGTGCTCAAAGCTGGAATATAGCTACGCTCTGCTATATCGGTTATGGAACGTTCGTTCTCATAGTCATCGTAATAATAGTGGTCGCGACCGATATCGAAGAAACGGTAACGTTTGAGATGGATGATTTGGTGCATCTCGAAATATAAACATATAGTTTTCATAATATTTAAGTTTTGCGGATTCTTTTATTATTGTTTTACAAGTAATATGTGATAGCGGCATTTATCACTAACGGCCAAGGAGAGTATCGTAGAGTTTGCGGATACGAAGCCCCACTTTCTCCCATGTGATGCCATCTACTTCTTTCTTGCCTTCTTCTTGTAAGTATTCGAATAAGCTTGGATAAGTACAGATTGAATAGATGGCATCGGCCATTGCATGGATGTCCCAATAGTCGGTCTTTATGACATTGGTTAGTATCTCTCCACAACCCGATTGCTTCGAGATTATGGATGGAGTGCCACATTGCATTGCCTCAAGAGGTGCAATACCGAAAGGCTCACTAACACTTGGCATCACGAACACGTCACTGTCTTTATAGCATTCATATACTTGTTTGCCACGCATGAATCCAGGGAAATGGAAACGATCGGCTATGCCACGATCTGCCACCATGTTTATCATGTCTTCTAATTTGTCACCGGAACCTGCCATGCAGAAACGTATGTTACGAGTACGCTGAAGGACAAGGGAGGCTGCTTCAACAAAATATTCCGGACCCTTCTGCATGGTGATTCTACCGAGGAATGTAACGACTTTTTCCTTTGAGTGATCTGGACGTGGTATGTCTTGGAGCTCTTGAGATAGTGGGTAAACGGCATTATGCATGGCAAACACCTTGTTGGGATCTTGATGATACTCGTTGATTACCGTGCGGCGAGTCAATTCGCTTACGCACATGATGCAGTCGGCATGATCCATGCCGTTCTTCTCGATTGAATAGACGGTTGGGTTTACCTTGCCGCGTGAACGGTCGAAGTCTGTGGCATGGACGTGAATGCATAGTGGACGACCACTTACCAACTTGGCATGGACACCGGCTGGATAAGTCAGCCAATCGTGAGCATGGATGATGTCGAAACTCTCAGTGCGGGCTACTACGCCAGCTATGATGGAGAAATTGTTGATTTCATCGTGAAGATTACCGGGATAGCCTCCGGCAAATTCCATACAACCCATGTCGTTCACATTCATATATGAAAAATCTGCATATATGTGATCACGATAGCGGTAGTAGTCTTCTGGAGACATGTAATTAGGGATACGACTCCTTACGTAATCATAATTGTGGTCACGATATACTATCGGAACTTGATTCATTCCGACAATCTTCAGAAACGACTCTTCCTCACCACACGGCTTCGGAAGACAAAATATTGTCTCTACGTCATTCTGAAGGCTCAAACCCTTTGTGATACCATAGGAAGCCACGGCTAGACCACCGTATATTTTGGGAGGAAATTCCCATCCGAACATTAATACTTTCATTTTTCTTCCTATTTTTAAAGGTTAAACATATCATTCATTAAGCGGCTCATACGCAGAACTTCTGCCACATTCATGGCAAACGATAAGGCACCACGGCCATGAAATGGAGGGTTGCCGTCAAATAGTTCTGGGAGAGTGCCGATACAATGGAAATTCAATTCTTCTTCCAGACCGACAAATATGCGATCCATAAAAGAGAATGCGCTGCGATTATATACCTTTGCACAAGTTTCAAGGTAGAAACCTGAAAGCCATGGCCATACAGTGCCCTGATGATAGGCAGAGTCACGCTGAATCTGCCCTCCTTCATATATCGGGTTGTAACCTCCGCTCTTTGGAGACAGGCTACGGATTCCTTTACGCGTAAGAAGCTCTTTGGTACATATGTCGAGAATTTTCTTTTTTTCCGGCTTTGACAGAGGGGTATATTCTAGCGAAGATGCTATGAGCATGTTTGGACGAACGCTCCATGAGATGTAGTCGCCGTCTATGTAGTCTAGAAGATAACCATGTTCATTGAGGAATGTGTTTTTGAAACTTATACCTACTTTGTCAGCCAAGGTGTTCAATTCGTCAACATCTTTCTTGTTGCCATTGCTTGAGAGAAGAGAAATGCAGAACTTCAAGGCATTATACCATAGTGCATTGAACTCAACTAGATAGCCGGAACGAGCTACTACAGGTAGTCCGTTTACACAACTGTTCATCCAGCTAACTGCTTTCTCATGACCATTTGTGGAAAGCAATCCGTTTTCCTCTAGTTTCAGGTTGGCATGTCCACCGTCGATGATGAAACGAACGATTGAATGTACTACTTTGCCGTATTTCTTCAAGGCATCCTTGCGAGATACCATGATGGCATATTGTTGAATACACCATACAGCCCACAATGGTACGTCGGGACTGTCCATTTCATATATGGCTACCGAAATTGGACGGTCATGGAGCAAATCGTCTATCGCTTTCAGGCAGGTTTTCATCACGGTTTCATAGTATTCGGGCTCGTCGCAAGCCAATGTCAACCCTGGCAAAGAGATGAAGGTGTCTCGAGCACGACATTTGAACCATGGATAACCAGATATTATATATGCCTCTCCGTCTTTCTCGTAATGGAATTGGTGGGCGGCATTGATAAGGCACTGGTTGAAACTGTCGCGACTCTTGTGGACTTCAACCTCGTCGTCAAAAACCTTCTTGAACGTGCGAGAAGAGAGTTCCTCAACACCGGCACTGAACACTACGCTCTCACCTTTCTTGATGTTAAACTCAAAATATCCGGGAACATACAAATCCTCACTGTATTCATAACCGAGTTCCAGCTCGCGCTGATATTCGATGCCATGATACCAATGTGGGTCGAAATGCCAGTCTGACTTCTTGTTCAGCTGCATGAACAAGTCAGGATAACCTTCATACATCTTGGTCTTGATGCCATTGTCGCATAAGGAATAGTCCTGACGGGCTGTGCTGTTTTCATGGGTAAGTGAACCTACATTGCGGAATGCCAAGAATGGACGGAGACGAAGAGTGGTCACCGAATGGGCTTCCAGTAGGGTGTAGCGGATAAGGATTCGATTGGCAAAATGTTGGAACACTTTCTCTTTCTTTAATATCACTCCACCGACACGATATATGGTGGTCGGAACTTTGTCCCACTCGCATTCACGTATGTATTTGTGACCGTTCGGAGAATATGTACCACCAATATAGCGGTGGATACCCAGATTGAATTCCGCACCATGCTGAATAACTGTCTCGTCGAGAGACGATAGCAATACATGATTCTCATCATCCAATTCAGGAACAGGTACTACTAACAATCCGTGATATTTACGAGTGTTACAGTCAACAATCGATGAACAGGAATACGCTCCGGAGCGATTGGTTCTAAGTATCTCCTTGGGAAGGGATTCCTGAAGATTGGTCATTAATGTTTTGTCAAAACGTAAATAACTCATAGATTTAGTATTGTGTTTAAGGTTTTTATTTTTGTAGTCGTTGTAAGAGTAAAACCTTTGGCTCGCTTTTCTTACATCTACCAAATTTACCATTTTTTTGGATAGATGCCAAATTTTTTCATAAAAATGTACTTATTTGATATCTCGCTAGCACCCATTAAAACAAAAATATGTTGAAAAACATGTTTTTTTAAGGGTTTTACTTGCAACATTAAGCAAAATGGCCTATCTTTGCACACATTTTAATTTTAACTGAATAACATTCTATAGGGAAATAGTGTTTGCATTTAGTCGCTCCCTATTTTATTTCAAAGTGGCTTCCCACTAAATGTCGTCATGAAAAAGGAAATTATAACTATTTCGGATACACTCAAACGTATTGAAGAACTTACGAAATTGTTGAACGACAAACAAATAGTACAGTTGAAGAAGAATTTAACCGTTTCAAAGTTTGTCAAGAATGAAATTATTTATAATGAAGGTGATGTGCCTTCACATTTACTTTGCCTCATTTCCGGAAAAGTAAAGGTTTATAAGACTGGTGTGGGAGGGAGAACGCAGATTATTCGTGTTATCAAACCTGTGCAATATCTTGGATATAGGGCTTATTTTGCTGATCAGAATTATGTCACTGCGGCGGCGGCATTCGAAACATCCTACATCTGCAAGATTCCAATGGAACTGATATTTGAATGGATGAAAGACAATAATCCTTTGTGCCTTTTCTTTATCAAACAACTTTCACTTGATCTTGGGGTGTCGGACAAACGAACCGTATCACTTACACAGAAACATATAAGGGGAAGACTGGCTGAAGCGCTGCTTTTCCTACTCGACAACTATGGACTTGAAGAGGATGGTGCAACTCTTTCGATTTATCTTACAAGAGAGGATTTGGCAAATTTGTCTAATATGACTACGGCTAATGCTATTAGAACTCTTTCTGCTTTCGCATCAGAGAAAATTGTGGCTATCGACGGACGGAAAATAAAGATAATCGACCTTGAAGCTGTAAAGAAAATATCAAAAATCGGTTAGGATGTTTGGATAGTTCATATATTAATCAATACAAAGGTGTCATTCGACACCTTTTTTCTTTACAATTCTTCAAATGCTTGTTTCATGCCAAATCGCTCATTTTCGGTATGAACACCGATTTGACTTATCAGTCTGAATCAGAAAAAAGATGAACTTTAAATTAAACCTTTTTGAGTTTACTTGGTCTATAACAATGTAAGCTTTTTTAACTAACTCTTTTAATTAATAATTATGAAACATCGATTATTTGCTTTTTTGACACTTGCATTGTTTGCTACTGTAAGTGTTTTTGCACAGAATGAAAATGAAAGAAGAAGGGAGAGACGCAATGACATGAACATTGCTGAAATCTACAACCGACAGGCTGCCAGATTAGTTAAACAACTGAAATTGAAGGACGATAAAAAGGATTCTTTCACTGCTTTGTATCTTGACTATCAGAATGCACGACATAATGCGGTAAATCCTAATGGAGGTGATCAAGAAGGGGCTGAAATGCGTGTTGACTTCAACAACCTTTCCGACGACGATGCTTTGGAACTCATACAGAAGAATTTCGATCGTCAGGAAAAACAATTGGTTGTCGATAGGGAGTATTTGCCTAAATTCTTGGAGATAATCACTCCTGCTCAGGCCGCACAGGTGTTTATGCAGCGTCCGGGACGACCTGACGGTGGCAATGGACAAGGCAGGCAAGGCCGTGAAGGTGGAAACGGCGGAGGCCGTGGAGGCTTCGGAGGACCTGGTGGCGGTTTTGGCGGCGGGGGGTTCTAATCTTATCCGCTTTGCAATAATGTAAATGTAATGAAAAACGGCATGTATTTATGTCGTTTTTTTTTGATTTTTAAAAAAATGTATATATTTGCATAAAAGATTCAAAGATGAAACGACTGATTTCCATTTCAATGTCTTGGATGGTAGTATTGACGGCTTTTGCACAAAAATTCAACTTGGAGCAGGTTAATGACTCGCTTTACAGTCTTACTCTTACAGGAGATTCCATTTATGATGAATGGCTTATAAGATACCCTGTTTATCGTTTCTGTGTTGCGGATATCAATGGTGATGGTATGGAAGAGGCTATGGTAGGCGTCGTAAAATCTACTAGATATTTCCATGAAGTGGGGCGCAGGTTGTTCATCTATAAAAATCAGAATGGAAAAATCAATCGTATGTGGATGGGTTCTAGGGTAGGTGGAAAAATTGTGGATTTCACTGTGGTTGACGGTATGATTGTATGTATGTCGGAAATGAATGATGGCAACTTTTCAGTTTCTAAACTGAAAACCGCACGGTTCGGACTGGAATTCGTGGAATTCCTGACAGATGGAATTGATGAACAAACTGCATCGTTATTGTTTAAAAGCTTTTTGGACAAACCCTTGGAATAATATTCTTTATGTTATGTGTACTCGGCAAATTTGCTCATTATGGTTTTGATATTTTATCTCATGTTAACCCTATAATTATATTACTTATGAAAAAAAATATTGCTATTCTTGTTTTGGCTATCATGCCAATTGTTATGCTTGCGCAGAAAAAAAGTGTTGTTCTGCCTGGTAACGGACATATTGATGTCGAAAAACTCAATAAGAATATCGACACCAATATGGATATTTCACAGTTGTCTTTGTCTGAGCTGAGAGTGCTCGAAAACGCATTCGCCGCTCGACAGGGAGTTGCACTCAAAGAAGCTGAAATAAGAAATATATACTTGAAAACCAGCTGGTATGGTGACTTGATGTATAATAGGTTTTACAGCACTTGGGACAATTCTGTGAAAGTCGCTCCTATCAAATATACCGACACCGAAAATAAATTCATACAAAGAATACAACAGCGTGAAAAAGAACTTATGAAGAACAATTTCATAGTGAGTCAGGGTATAGTGAATGCCGACAATGTAGTGAATGATTACGAACTCGATTTCTATTCCGGATCAATAAAAGAAAAGTTGCAACAAAATGGATTTGTTATTGTTGAGGACTGCTATGACCAACTTTTCCAGGTTTATGATTATAATAATTATTATAATTTCCCTTCGTTTGTCACTACCGACCTTTATCTACAGCTTTTCCACCTCTATTTCGATTCTATGCTCCGTGTCGTAGAGGAAAAGGAATTGAGCGGAAAACTTCTCGACTTCTGCATGAAAATGAAGAACTTGATGGCTAAGGAGAGATTGAATGACAATGTTGAAATATCATCCTTGGCTGAATGGAACGAGGCTTATTTTGCCATTGCAGTGGCACTATTAGAAGGCAAACCTATTACAGGATTGGGTAGCAATGCTTATGAAACTTTGGCTAATACCGAAATCGAGAATGTTATGAATGAGCAGCCAAATGCTTCAGACTTCCTTGGCTACTCGCCTTCAGTTCCTTATATGTACAACTTATATCGTCCAAGAGGGCATTATACACGTAGCGAATCACTACAACGATATTTCAGGGCAATGATGTGGTTGCAGAACGTACCGTTTGGAACAGAAAATCCTCATCAGTTGGAAAGGGCTGTACTTATTGCTGAAACAATTCAGGACGACAAACAACTTAACGACAAGTTTTGTAAGATTGTGGAGCCTATTACTTTCATTATGGGAGAACCCGACAATGTGGGAATCATGCAATTGCAGAAAATAATGGCTGACAACCACCTGAAGCTTGTTGATGTGGTGAATAACCAAGACAAGTTCGACAGCCTTAAAGAAAAGGTTGAGAAACTCGATAATCAGATGACAAGAATCAAACCGAAATTCCTATATACGAGCAATCATAAGATAAATGTCATGCCTCAAAGATATATGCCAGATGCGGAGGTTCTGCAAGAGATGGTTGACGTGAAAAGCAAACCTACAAAGAGAGGCGAATCGAAGGGACTTGACTACTTTGCGGCAATGGGCTCCTATGCGGCAGAAAACATATTGATTAACGAATTGAAGGAAATCGAGAAATGGGACAAATATCGAGAGAATCTAGACAAGATGAAGAGTCGCATGAAAGAGATAGACTGGAAATCTACGGTCACGAATTCATGGATTGACAATCTGAATGTGATGCTTGCCGCAGACACTGAATATCCTTATTTCATGAAGACGGAGGAGTGGAACAGGAAAAATCTGAATGCGGCTTTGGCATCATGGACTGAAATGAAGCACGATGCCATACTTTATGCAAAACAACCTATCATGGCGGAAGGAGGGGATGGAGATGATATAGAACCCCCTGTGATAAAGGGATATGTGGAGCCAAACCAACAATTTTGGAATAAGGCGGTCGATTTGATTGTCATGACAAGAAAGGCTTTCAAGAAGTTTGACATTACAAATGAACAACTTGATTATGTGTCAGACCAAATGGAGGAAATTGCACAGCAATATGCGAATATCAGCCGAAAAGAGTTGAATGATGAAGAACTGACAGAGGAAGAATATGGGTATATCAACGGTACCGGACCATTGTTGGAATATTTGTCACTGCAAATGGTTGGTTGTGGTGACATGATGGGGCTTAACTCATGGAATTATGTCCAAGGAGCAGATAAGAAAGTGTCACTTGTCGCTGATGTACTTACAGCAAATGGCGATAATAACCCAAACAAGACTGTCTTATATGAAGCGGTAGGACCTGCCAATGAGATTTATGTCATTGTGGAAATCGGAGGATGTCTATACCTGACACGTGGTGCAGTCTTCTCATATCGTGAATTCTCTCGTGGCGTCTCCGAGGAAAGGATGACTGATGAGGAATGGCAACTGAACCTGAAGGACAATCCAAGGGAAGGAATCCCTGTGTGGATGAATAACATCATTATTCAGCGTGAAAATATGCCTTCGGGTGCTGAACATTTTTCGTATGATAGCTATGATCAAGACGAGGATGTGTATGACGATAACGAAGATTAGGGAAATACTAGCAAAACTACCAGGAACACCCACATATCCTTAAAATCGGGATTAGGGATTGCAGTATGGACACAAAAATATGTATTCCTAAGTATGACCTTGGAAAACTGTAGTTTACCTTGTTCTCGTGTCATCCATGGAAGAACAAAAAGCATGTTTACCGCTTTTTGTAGTATTGTTCTCGGTCTTTTATGATACCTGATAAGTTGGAAGCTGCCCAAGATATCAAATTGTTGAGCAGTGGTGTAAGTGTCCTGGCTCTTTCTGTCAGTTCGTACTCCACTCTAGGAGGCACTTCTGCGTATGCATGTCTAATGACAAGTCCATCCGCCTCGAGGTCGCGTAAAGTGACGGTTAGCATCTTCTGTGAGATGTCAGGTATAGCCTGTTCTATCTCCTTGAAACGCATGGGGTTCTTTGCTGGCTCAAGAGTCAGTAAGATTAGAATGCTCCACCTGTCGCCAATACGAGCAATCACGTTTCGTATGGGACAATCGGGGAAATGAGCATCCACGATTTTGTCTGCAATATCCATATAGTTGTATTATTGAATTTTCAATATTATCTTACCACCTGCTCCTCCTTTCTCCAAGAGCGTGTGGGCTTCTACAATATCTGCAAGTGTCAGCACTTTGCTATATAACGGCTTAACGTTCGCATCTGCAATCAGTCGGAAAAGGCTATCGATGGTTTCCTGTGTGGGATAATTGGAGAAGAATCCCGTCAGGAACACACCATTGGGAATATACTTGATAGGATCGAACTGGGAAACGGTGAACACATTGCCCAAAATGCCGGTGTTGCATACATAGCCAGGGCGACTGACTGTGAGCAGGGAGTCGCGCAAAGTCTTAGGACCAACAAGTTCCAACACCTTGTTGGGACGTACAGATAGGTCTTGCTCACTGATATGTTCATCGTCGATAATGCAGTAGTCGGCTCCGATAGCCTTCAGTTTCTCGAACGATGATTCCCGACGGGCGGAGGCAATTACGGTGGACCCTATGCCTTTTGCCAATTGGACGGCTGCTTGTCCCACGGTGCTGGTGGCTCCACGTACAAGCAATATGTCATTCTCATTCAACAGAAGACACTCTTTCAGCGACCCGTAGGCAGTGTAGTAAGTTTCAGGGATGGCTGCAAGGGAAACCCAATCCAGTTTGGTGTTCACCTTGAAAACATTCTTTGTCGGCAATAGCGCATATTCTTGATAACTGCCGTTGAATGAGCGCCCCATGCCACCCATGAGTGCAATGACTCTATCTCCCACACGGAAACTACTGTCGCTGGCATCGGCAATCTCGCCTACACACTCAATGCCTGGAACTATGGGAGTATTGATATAATCGTTGGAGGCCTCAAACATTCTCAGCAAGGCTTCGGAATGATTGAGACCTGCGGCATGAACTTTCACCAACACCCATCCAGGCTTGACTTTCGGGACTGGTATTTCGCTTACGTGCAGTTCTTCTGCCTTGCAACACTTTTCTAATACAATCGCTTTCATACGTTTAATCTAATCTGAGGTTGGTATCAACAGGACAGTTCACAAAGCAGTTGCCTCAATGTGGGCAATGCTAGCACCACAGGCTGTACTACATGCTGTTGGCTTCTCTTCAGCAGGCTTGTTGCCAGTGCCACAGGCAGCACCGCAAGCGACCGGTTTTTCACTCTGTTTTAACATTCCTTGTGCACTGTGTGTAAAGCTGAAATCCATTCTTTTCATATAAGGAGAGAATGAAATGACTATACACTATAGTTACTTTTTGTTTGTAACTGCTACAAAGTTATCGCTATTTTCCCTACTGACAAGAAACTTACGCCAATGTTAGTTACTTTATAATTGAAAGTAATGTTGATTCTCATTTATATACAAATAATGTGATTATGTTTATTTAACAATAATGAAACTTGTTTCCTTTATCAAACATGGTAAATAAGGCTTGTTTGGCCTCGTTTTTCATCAAATGGCAACCATCTCTATCTTTCTTTATCAAACTCGCATCAGGATTGCTAATAATGATAATGATAAGTTTTTGAAGGCAATACTGACTGGAAAGGTGTTGATAAGTTGAGAAAATATGCTCTTGTATTTGCAGGTGCAGTATATTTAGCTTAAGAATAATGTAAAATCGCAAATTAAATATATTGAATATGTACTACAAAGTTACACAACAGAACTGTGAAGATTGTGGAGTGGGGAAGTAAAATATTTGATTCATGCCTTTTTGTTTCTCCTGAAGAGAATTGACAAAATCACTGCTACTCCTATCAGCATGGGGTAGTACATGTGGGTGAATATCTCCAATGGAGTCAAGGTAGTTAACGATACGGCCATGAGAGTTTGGATTCCGTAGGGAATCAAGCCTTGTGTGAAGCACGACATTGTGTCCATTATGCTGGCACTGCGGCGGGGACTGATTCCATAGGTCTGTGATATGTCTTTGGCAATGGGACCTACGGTAATTAATGCCACGGTGTTGTTGGCTGTGCAGATATTGACAAGAACCACCAGGAATGATATGCTTAGCTCTGCACCACGACGACCGTTTACCTTTGATGTCAACAGCTTAATGATGTATTTTATGCCACCGTTATGGCGGATGATTGCCAACATGCCGCCTGCAAGAAGGGTCATTATGATAAGATCCGACATGTTGGTGATACCCTCTTGAATGGAGGCAAACCATCCCCAAAGGTCAAAACTGCCTTGTGACATGCCGATGATGCCTGAAAGCAATAAACCAATCATCAGAACCATAACTACATTCATGCCGAATAATGCACAAATAATGACCATGATATAGGGAATGACTTTCCAAAAATCTATCGAAACGGTATTCTCAACATTTTGAATGTCTGTTCCTAATACATAATAGACAACAAGCATTATCAATGCAACGGGAGCTACAAGCCTTATGTTTTCACGAAACTTGTCATTCATCTTGCATCCCTGACTTTGTGTCGCTACGATTGTGGTGTCACTTATGAAACTTAGGTTGTCGCCGAAAAAGGCTCCTCCTACCACTAGTCCAACAACTATGGCGGAATCTACATTGAGCTGCCCCGACACACCCCATGCGATGGGAACCAAAGCGGCTACGGTTCCTGTGGAAGAACCGATGGACAATGATATGAAACATGATGTAAGGAACAAACCAGGCAACAAGGCGGAAGATGGTAACCATTGAAGGGCCATATTTACGGCTGCGTCGATGCCACCCATGGCTTTTGCTGACGAGGCGAACGTACCTGCAAGGATAAATATCCACAACATCAACAAGAGGTTGCTGTCGCCAGCACCCTTTGAGAATATCTTTATGTTCTCGTTAAGATTGCCTTTGGTAATTGCCAAGGCATAAACCGACGATATCAGAAATGCTACTGTGATGGGCACCTTGTAAAAATCCTGAAGGATGATGCTTGTTACCAAATATAGCAACAAAAATACGACCAATGGTGATAATGCTCTAAATACTCGCATGATAATGTTGAAATAATAGTCTATGCCCATCTTATAGATAGTGATGCATCAGGCTGGATGTTATTGGTCTATAAAAAAGTTTTGCCTTAATTATCATCTATTTGAATACTTTTCTAAAGTGTTATTCCATTTTTGAATATGGAAAATTCTATATAGCCGTTTCTTTCGTTGCAAGTCCTTTCCCCATTTACAATAGAAATGACTTTCTTGGTAAAGTCTCGAAACATGGATTCCATGTCTGTGCCTTCAACTAGCGAACCTGAGTTGAAATCTATCCAATGAGGCTTATGGGCGTACAACAAACTGTTTGTCGATACTTTCAGTGTAGGTACAAAAGTACCGAACGGTGTACCACGACCGGTCGTAAACAATACAATCTGACATCCGCATGAAGCCAAGGCGGTGGAAGCTACCAAGTCGTTGCCAGGAGCAGACAGCAAATTCAAACCCTTTGTCCTCAAAACATCTCCATAACTTAATACACCGCGAACGGCACTTCGACCGCATTTCTGGGTACAACCCAATGCCTTGTCTTCCAATGTGCTGATTCCGCCTGCTTTATTGCCAGGAGAGGGGTTTTCTCCAACTGGCTCGCCATTGCTTAGAAAATAATCCTTGAAGTCATTTACCATCTTTACGGTCTTTTCAAACGTCTCCCTATCGATGCAACGGTTCATCAGTATTGTTTCGGCACCAAACATCTCTGGCACTTCTGTCAACACCGTCGTGCCTCCTTGATAAACAACATAGTCGCTGAACACACCTAATAGTGGATTGGCGGTGATGCCTGAAAAACCGTCGGAACCTCCACATTTCAAGCCTACACGTAATTTGCTGATAGGGGTAGGCTCGCGGTAATCTCTTGATGCCAAATCATACAATTCCTTGCATATGCCAATTCCTGCTTCCACTTCATCGCCATCATTGTCCTGACTGGTCATGAAGCGGATTCTACTCTTATCGTAATTACCAAGGAATTCCTCAAATAGTCCTGGCTGGTTGTTTTCACATCCGAGACCAACTACCAATACGGCTCCGGCATTAGGGTGGAGGACCATGTTACGAAGAATTTTACGAGTGTTCTCGTGATCGTCGCCCAATTGGCTGCAACCGTAATTGTGGTTGAATCCAACGATATGGTCTATACCTGAAAGGAGAGGCGTGTCTTCGTTGAATTGTAATTCCTTTTTAAGTCTAGATACAATCCGATTCACAACACCATTCACACATCCAACAGTTGGAATGACCCATAATCCGTTTCTTATGCCCACATCTCCATTTGAACGATGATATCCCATGAATTGGCTAGGTAGATCATCAGTGGCGTAATTCAGTTCACAGTCCTTTTTCGATAATAGCTCATCTTGGCTGTATGTGGGGCTATATGTGTATGAAAGCAAACCCGAGAGGTCGGTCTGAAGGTTGTGATGATCTACATGACAACCTGAATGGCAATTGTCCTTTAAATGACCTATTGGATAACCATATTTTATGATTTTGCTTCCTTCATCTAGGTCTTTTAAGAGAAACTTGTGGCCTGCAGGGATTGTGCCCTGTATTTCAATTTCTACTCCGTCGATTTTCACGCAATCGCCTTTGGAAAGCTTACTTATCGCTACTGCTACATTGTCGAGTGGGTTTATTTTTATGTATTTGTCAAGCATTGCTTTGCGCTTATATGAAATTCTATGCAAAAATATACTTATTTTCTCTTTTTACCAACTTTATGACTTGATTATTGGCTAATAATGTGATTATTTGGAACAAGAGAAAAAATAATTCTTGAAAAATGAAAGATTTTGTAAAGATTTTCTTATTTTTGTATTATAATAACATTCACAGACTATGAAAATGAAAACCAAACGATTGATTCCTACAGTTTTGATGGGAGCTTTTTCTTCATTGCCTGCCATGGCGGAGAACGATACAACAACTGATACCGCATTCCCATTGTTGATGATAGTTCTTGTTTTGTGGTTTGTTGTATCGACGATTATCCTCATACGCTTGTGGAGAACTTCAAACGATATCAAAGCACTCAAGGCAAAAATATGCAACAAGGGATTGGCAGAGAAATCCATCATGAGAAGTGAGGTCATGAAGCTTCATCTGCTTGAAAAAGATAACGAGGCTTTTGAAATTCTCAACGATGCCCTTTATGATGAAGCGAGGAAGCTATATATTTCTACAAACGATTCAAAAGACTATAAGGGTATGGTGTATCATCAAACAGAGGATGGTTCCAAGAAAATATCATGTCAGGATTATTTTGACGCTAAATGGAAGAAAATTGTAGAAAAATATAAACCTTTGTATGACGCAATAGAACAAACAGTCCCAAATGGACTTCTAACCATTGGCTTCTCGTATATTAAAGAGTTTGGAGTAGGGAAAAAGGGAAAAGCAAACTAATGTGGATTACATTGATTTCAAAGCTTCGATTGCTGCCTTTTGGGTCTCTGAATCCATCGTCTGTGTGCTGGCTTTGGTCATCCATTTTTTTGCTTCCGACTTATTGACTGTAGTGCCGGCACCTTGGAAATAGCAAACTGCTGTGTAATACATTGCGGCTGGAAGACCTTGGTCAGCTGCCTGCTTAACGTACTTGAAACCACTTTTCACATTTTGGGATATGCCGGCAGAAGGGGCACCATTCAAATAAAGCAAACCCAATTGCAGCTGGGCATCAACATTACCATTGTCGGCGGATTTCTTGAAATATTCCAAACCCTTCTTTACATTTTGTGTTATGCCGGATGCTTTGTCGCCGCTTATGTAAATCATACCCATTTCCATCTGAGCCTGAATATGGCCTTGGTCGGCTGCTTTTTGAACATATTCAACTCCCTTCTTCGGATTTTTGGCTAATCCGGCTTTACCATTGAAATATAAAGAACCGAGAGTGTATAGAGATTCTGATATGCCCTGATCGGCTGACTTTTGGAGAAGGCTTACAGCCTCGCTTTCTGTACCTAAAGCCACACCGTTGAGAATCATGTATGCTAAATTCTGTTGAGCTAAAGGATGTCCGTTTTCTGATGCCTTACGCATCCAATAGATGGCTATTTGCTCGTCTGTAAGGCCATTGGTTGAATCTTTGTCCTGTTTGACAAGATCTTCTGTTACGAGACGTTCTTCAGACTTAAGTCCGGAAGTGCCTATTTTGTTGAGATAGAGATAACCCGTGTTGAATTGTGACTCTGGCAAACCTGAAGCGGCGGCCTCTTGTTGCAACTTCAATGCCTTTGTCTCATCTTTGCCAACTAGCTCGCCTTGATAATAGATGCTGCTAAGTGTGGACATGGAATATGGATTGCCTGATTCACTCGCTTTTTCCAAAAGTTCTATACCCTTCTTCACATCCTTATCGACAAACTGGCCGTTCAGATAGAGCATGGCCAAGTCGTTTTGTGCTGATGCATAACCATTGGCGGCGGCTTTCTCAAGGTAGGAAATGGCTTTTGCCTTGTCTTCTTGTGAAGTTTCTTTGCCGGTAAGAAGTATCATGCTGGTTGCGTATAGAGAATATGGGTCGTTCTGTAAAGCGGCTTTCTCATACCATTCTAGAGCTTTGGAAAGGTCCGACGAAACTCCGTTACCATTCGCATAGCTGTCACCAAGAACGCGCATGGCATCCACATTGCCTTTATCTGCTGCTGTTTGGAGTAATTGTATTGTCGAGTCGTCCATTTTGCCGTCGTTAAGCTCTGTTCTGCAATATGCCATGCTGATGGGAATGTCGTCGAACGGCTCGTCTTTGCATTTCTCAAAATAACTATATGCCTTACTGTAGTCTTGGGTACATCCATAGCCTGCCATGTACATCTTACCCAACATGTAGGTACACTCCATATTGCCTTGTTCGCTGGCTTTCTCTGCATATTTAAATGCCGATTCTGGCACGTTGTTGCTACCTGGCAAGGAATATAGCCTCGATAAGGTAACCATCGAGGTCTCAGAACCTAGTTCTGCGCCTTTCTCAAACCATCCGAGAGCTTGAGTGGTGTCACCCGATACTAAATAACAGGCGCCTGCACTTTCAATGCCCTTCAAATTGCCGGTAAGAGCGAGAGCCTTGCTCCATTCTGTAAGCTTTGGAATGTCTGAATCTTCAGGGTAACCGTATGATGACATTTTGCCAGAATAGATTTCGACGAGTTTCTCTAAACTCTGATTGTCACCCATGTCACCTAGAATTTCTGTCCAGTGAATCGAAGATTCCACATCTGGTGGAGTGATCTTCATATAGTAATCTGCAAGAAATCTGCAAGCGGAAGGCAACCCCATGGAGCCGGCTTGCTTGTATAAATCAATTGCTTGGGATATTTTTTTATCCTTACCGGAGGCATACAGTTTTTCTGCTTTCTTTGCTAATTTGCTGGCTTTGAGCGTGTCTGCCGGAACTTGACCATATGACGAGGCAACAATTGAGAAACTTATTAATGTTGATAATAATATTTTTTTCATTGAAATGTATTGATAAAAATTTTTGCAAACTTAAGAATTTTTTTCTAGATATTTATACTTATGCTATTTTTTTTGTTTTTTTAAATCCTTTTGGCTTGTTTAAATTCGTTTGTTTAACCTTTTTATTGTAAATTTGCATAAAATAGGACTTTTGATCAATTTGGATACATATTCTATTTAAGGAAAGAGATACAATTGCGACAATCGATTTATGATGTTGGATAAGATTAAGAATTTGGATGGATTGGCTGTAGCAACGGCTGTAATGACCGTTTTTTGCTTTGTGGCTATGGTTTTGCCGGATTTCATCTGTTGGTTGAGGAGTGATGTGAATAACGCTTTTATCCCTGTCCTTTTGCTTTTCTTACCTATTGTGGCCTTTGGGTTCGTGGCTGGACACAGGAGAAATAAAAAATGCCGTAATTCCATGTTTTTTGTAAAGGTGGCGGCTGTTTCACAGTTCATTATTTCTGTCCTTGCCATCTTGCTCATCAAACTTGTACAGTTGCAGGATGATAATGATAATTCCAATTGGTTGGTATATCTTTGGACCGCATCGACTGTTGTGACAATGGTGATATACATACGTTGCAGAAAAAAAGAACCTGACTATGAGGATGAACTGAAAATAAAGGATCATATATTGGTTATATTACCTTTGGTTCTTTTCGTGTTGCTGTTTATTGCCGACGTAATAATGACGGCAAAGTCTCTCCATCTGTTTTTCAACAACATACCTCAACAATAGGGTCGCTTATCGAATTACTGATGTTTGTTATATGGTTTTCAATTTGATTTGTCGATTTGAAAGTTTATGAAAGTAATTAATAAGACTTTGGATATATGGATTTGGCCGTTGACTGCTGTGCTCATTTTCTTGGCATTGCAGTTTATTAGCGTGTTCGTCATAAAGACTGCCGTTTTTATGGCCTTTGATGAGTCTAGTTCGGCTACTCTTAACATTGCTCCTTGGTCAATGTTGGTGTCTTCATTGCTTACGATTCTTGTACTTACTCTTTTAAAGCCTTTCAAGTTGTTTAAGGAATTCAGGATTTGGATTTGTGACAATTGGAATGCTCTGATTGCTTTCTTGATTGCGTTGTTGGCTATTTTTGGAGCAAATGCGATGAATGAATTGCTTGAGAAATTGTTGGGTATGCAGATGGACAGCGAATACAGGCAATTGTATGAAGATGTAATCAAATCACCAGTCGGTTTGTTTGCCGTGGTTGTGGCGGGACCTGTATGTGAAGAAATTGTGTTCAGGGCAGGTATAATGAAACCTATGATCGATCGCAATGTTAAACCTTGGATTCCTATTGTCGTTTCTGCAGGTATCTTCGGACTGGTACATGGAAATATTGCTCAAATGATTTATGCCACCGCTATTGGACTCGTTTTTGCTGTTGTATATCATCGCACACGTAGCCTGCTTATATCATCATTCATGCACATCCTGAACAACCTTATTACTGTGACTGTTATGGTCAATTACGACAATTATGAGGAACTCACTTTCGAACGTTTTATGGGAAGGGGGCCACTAATAGTAGCTTTTGTAGTTACGTTGGCCATGATTGTTGTTCTGGTAAGATATTTCTGGATAAACACAGAAAAATATCAAACGAAAAGTTAAGTTGATGAGTCATTAGTATAGTAACGGATTAAAATTTTATTTATATGAAAAAATGTAGTTTTATTGTTTTATTTTGTTTGCTGGGAATCCTTATGTGGTCATGTGGAAACAAAAAAGATGGACAAAATGACATCGTGGAGAACACTGAAAATCCAGAAGTAAATGCTTTCTCTGCTGAAGCATTGCCTGAAATCGTTGAATATCAAAGGCAAAAAAGTAGCAATGAGGGAACTGGTGAATATAATCCTTGGGAAATGTATGGCTTGAAAGAAATGGTTGGTGGTGACAATATCGAAGATGTCACAGATGAAGATTACGAATATGGTGATGACATTGACAGTGAAGAGGAAGAAAGACAGTTTGAGGAAGCCTCTGATGGTTATGACAGTGAGCCTGTCGTATATTATCTTGGACATAACGTTGACTTCAAACTTAACAAGAATGACATTTCCGATTTCAAGAAAAAAGGCGATGATGCGGTGGCTGTGATTGACAGGCTCGACAACAACGCAAAGCAGATTGACATTCTTGTTTATGATAAGGCTCTCTACGACGACTTTGTCAAGAAAAGCAAAGATCAAGTGAGGTTTGAAAAGATAGGGGATAATTTGTATGTGTCCAAAGGAGACAGTTCCCAGGTGGATGTGGCATTGAATTTTGTCGGGCCATCTAATGGGGGATACCTCTTGAATATTTATAACAAGTAGTGGACTTTAATGACTTTGACAATTGATGCAAAGTACATCTTTGCGACAATTGTCAATGTCAATTCCATTTCTCTCTTTTTCTTGATTATCAAAAATAATTTATATTATTTGTGTATTTATATGAAAGTTACTAACTTTGCATAAATATTTTAATTGAATTGTTAAGGGTTAGTCCATTAATTGGCTATAGATTAAATGATGTATGTTGACAAGCTGATTTTCGTGCAGTTGCAATGGCATTGTGAGCTATGATTCCACAAATGAATGGATAAACGCTCGGCAAAGCAACGAAAGGCGTCGAAGCATAATGGAACACCCAAGAGAATGTAAAAACTAATTTTACCCTTTAATGAATAATGACCCATTACCCGCGGGACTAGCGGATGCGTTTTTAGGATATAATGGCGGTGACTACTCTTTGTTGATAGTCTATATGGCTTTGGCGCTCATTATATCATCTATTTGTTCTCTTCTTGAAGCCACTCTCTTGTCCACACCGATGTCATATATCAACACCCTTGAGCAACAAGGGGTGAAAGGTGCGTTAAGACTGAAAAAACTAAAACTTGAGATAGATGAATCAATCTCTGCCATACTTGTAGTCAACACTATTGCTAACACTGTTGGTGCATCCCTTGTTGGAGCTCAGGCGGCAGAACTCTTCCACAGCACTGGGGTCGGAGTCGTTTCGGGTGTTTTCACTTTCCTTATTCTAATGTTCAGCGAAATCATCCCTAAAACGATTGGGTCATATTATTGGAGAAAATTGGCTGTTCCAGCATCGTCTATCATCAAAGTAATGATTATTTTGACGTATCCTATCGTATGGATTCTAGGTAAATTCACTCACAGAATTTCTGATAGCTCTAACCAAACCGCTGTCAGCCGAGAGGAAGTGGCCGCAATGGTTACTACGGGAGCGGAAGAGGGCGTTTTGGAGAAGAAGGAAAACAAGATGATTCAGAATCTTCTCAGACTTGAAGATGTTACCGCACATGAGATTATGACACCATCAAGCGTGGTTACCATGGCTGAGGAAAGCATGAACATAAAGGATTTCTATCAATCCGAGGATTTCGGGCAGTTCTCCAGGATTCCTATTTACAACGACGAAAACGATGATTACGTCACTGGATATGTCTTAAAGCAAGAAATTCTTGAACGGTTGGCGGAAGACAAGTTCGACATAACACTTAAGGATCTCAAACGTAATATTCTCACATTCTCTGAGGAAGAATCCGTTTCTAACATTTGGGAAAAGTTGCTGGAACGTAAGGAGCATATTAGTGTGATTATCGACGAATATGGTTCCATGAGAGGGATAGTCACACTTGAAGATGTTATCGAGACCATGCTTGGATTCGAGATTGTGGACGAGAAAGACGAAGTTGTCGATATGCAGGAATTGGCTAAGCAGCAGTGGAAGAAAGTCCAGGAGGATATGGAGAACGAAAATAATAATTGATATTGCAACTCTACAAACATATAACACATCAATTCTTATTTAAATGATATTCATAGCAGGACCATGTGTGATTGAATCACAAGAATTATTAAATCTTGTTGCGGAAGAATTAGTGCGTATCAATGAGGTGTTGAATGTTGACATAATATTCAAAGCCTCTTTCGATAAGGCTAACAGAACTTCTATAACTTCGTTTAGGGGACCAGGACTTGAAAAAGGCTTGGTGATGCTCGAAAATGTCAAGCAAAAATACGGATTGAGAATTCTTACCGATATTCATGAGGCAGGGCAGGCTAAGCCTGTTGCAGAGGTTGCCGATGTCATTCAGATTCCTGCATTTCTGTGCCGACAGACTGATTTGCTTGTTGCCGCCGCAAAAACTGGTAAGGTGGTTAATGTGAAGAAAGCTCAATTCCTTTCTGGACTGGATATGCAGTTTCCTGTACAGAAGGTGAAAGACTCTGGAAATGATAATGTGTGGCTTACGGAAAGGGGAAATATCTACGGTTACAACAATCTTGTTGTGGATTTCAGGAACATCCCGGATATGAAGCGTTTTACAGATACGGTTATTATGGATTGTACGCATTCTGTACAACGCCCAGGCGCTGCTGGAGGAAAGACCGGAGGCAATCGAGAATTTATTCCCTCAATGGCTCTTGCCGCTAAGGCATTTGGTGCAAACGGCTTTTTCTTTGAAGTACATCCGGAACCCGACAAAGCATTGTCTGACGGACCAAACATGCTGTTCCTCAACCAACTTGAAGCGGTTGTCAAATCACTTTTATAAGATTTATCCCAAATAAAATGAACGATTTTGACTAAAGCCATGCATCGAATGGCTTTAATATTTGATTCCTACACCCTCCTTATCATTGGTAATATCCAGAATAAGATTATAAAAACTATTGACCCGACTATTGAAGCTATACGTTTGAAGTTAGCATTTGGTTCTCTACCGGTTATCATCTCATAGATCTCAAACAAAGCTTGACCACCATCGAGCGGGGGGATGGGCAGAATGTTGATGATTGCCAGCACGCATGATAAGTCGGCTATATACATCAGAAACGAATGTTGCATTGCCGTTTCATTGAAAGATTGAATTAATGCGAAATTCTCAGAGGAAATAGTTATGTCGCTTCCACTCATGCCTAACATTCCGAGAATGTTTGAAAACATTCCCATCACGGTATAACCTACGAATTCAAATGACGCTGATAACTCATGCATAAAGCCTACTTCTGAGCCTACGTCACTCATTCCTATGATCATCATGTAGATTATCAATGCAGTGAGCAAGTTGAATAGAACTCCTGCTATGGATATGATGAAACGTTGCCATGCACGCTTGGAATTATAATAAACGCTTTTGTCGCCTATACTGGCGTATGGACTGACGGCATACGACGTGTAGCCTCCAAACGGCAACCAACCAATTGAATATTCCGTGTCACGCCATGAGGCCTTGCCTGAAGTGGATGGACGTGGCTTGAATGTATACCATGTGAAGAAAAACAATTGGACACGTTGAATCTTCACACCCATGATACGTGCAGAAAAATAGTGACCAAATTCATGTATGGTCACTATTATGGCCAATACTAATATGTAAACTAAATCATTCAAGTCAAACTAATTCCCGGCTTTGAAAGTTCATTTTTCTGTTTTCATCTAACCAGAGTGAATGAATATGAATTGCCTTTATAGTTGGTGAAAGTGCCTTTAAAATATTTTCCTGATATGGTTCCTGATATATAGCCAGTTTGCTCTCCTTCACTATATTCTTCCAGTGTTACGCTATTGCCATAAATGGAGCCATATAAATCGCAATATGATGAATAATTGTTCCAGCGATCTCTACCTGACAGTTCTGAACCATTTTGTGTAAGATACATTGTATATTTGCTTTTGGCAATTCTACCTGTGTACGTACCAGATGCCGTTGCATACTTTGATGCTTCAGCGGCTGCTTTTGCCGCTGAAGCTTCGGCTGCCTGAGCTTCGGCTGTAGCTTGAGCTTCTTGAGCGGCTTTCTCTTTTGCTGCATTCTTGGCAAGCTCTGTTTTCAGGCTGTCTTCAATGTGTTGCTGTATAAGACGTTCGTTTTCTGCGGATTTGTTCCTGTAGTTGTTGTAAAGAACAAAGGCGAGAATTCCTATCAACATGACGGCAACTCCTATAAGAATGCCCATGAGCAATGATTTGTTACCGTTTGGGTTTTGACTTTGGAATTGTTGATGTTGTTGCTGGCTTTGAGGAATATAACCATTTGATTGACCGCCAACTATTGTTGTGTCTGTTTCTGGATTGTGTGTATTCTGTGACATTTTATTAAAATTATAAAGATTATTATTTTAGGCTGGTTCTAATTTCATTAGGATTTATTAATTTTTAAAACATGCCTTTATTTATTTTAAAACTTTTTTCCCATTTATGATCATTATGCCGTGTTGCGGCTCTTCGTGAAGTCGGATTCCTGCTAGGGTATATATTCCACTAAAGCTTTTGGATGTCTCATGGAAATGGCTTTCTTCAATGTTTGTCGCAAAGTCGTCAACTGATGAAACAAAGCCTATGTAGCTGATTAAAGCTGTTCCGCTTGTGGATGTAAGGCCGAAAATCGTTCTGCCTTTACACAGATTCCATAACGTGCCTTTGCAGTTTGCGTCGAGTGTCGATTCTGTCAAATCCCATGCGATGATGATCTTTCCGTCAATGCCTGTAAGTGTGCGGGTTGGGGGTATTTGACTTGCTTTATTGATTCCGTTAAGCCACCATAAGTAATTCGCACCGTCTGCCTTGCTTAAGCCGGTTCCGCACACCACGAGATATTTGTTCTCTTCTCTAACGTTGTAATTGCATTTGTTGAAATCAAGCGAGAGGCATACATTGTTGGAGCCACTTGCCTTGACTGTGATGGTGTTATTCTCTTCATCATAACTGATGTTGCTTTGGCTCACCCTATTGGCATCACCTGTTATCCACTCGGATGCCTTGAACATATATTCGTGTGTGTCGTATTTGTCAACGAGGCGTAGATAATAAAGACCTGGAGCATAACCGCTTCCATTTGGCTCAATCTTAAATACAAGGCTGGTCTTGACATTTCCTGACGTGTCATACATCATGGAAACAGGAATAGGGAATTCCACGTTGAAGAATCCACTTTCGTCAGCATTCACATCGCTAGATGGTATTACGTAGTTATCCACAAATAGTTGTCCATCGATATATATGTTGCAACGTCTATTTTTGTCGGCTGTGGTGAATCTACACATGATGGCCAGGCTATCCACTTTTGCTTCGGGATTCGCTAAAGTATATTGTATGAATCCGCCATCTGAACAGGCTCGGTAGAATTCATTGTTGTATTGACCTGAATTTGATTTGTCATAAAGTGCATCGTGACCGGCTTCGCTTTGTTGTTCGCCAGGCGCAACGAAATCGAGCGTGCGGGCAGCCAACTCGGCTGCTATCGCATCGGCCTTGCCCATGTCGCTGTTCATAAACACGTCTTCTGTCTGCTGATACCAATAGCATTGGTAGCGAGCATGATGGATGCTGTAGAATGGAACTAGTGTCAACTTGTCCCAATTGCCAGTGCCACGACCTTTGGAGGTCTGAATCGTGAAGTGAAGCGTACTTTCGCTATCGGCGGTTTTGGTTATGCTGTTCAAAACATCACTTCGTTCGCCTATAAGGAGAGGGGCTGAAGATAGTGATTTGCTTGATGCACGACTGCCTGGAGCATGATCCATGCGTCCCTCACCGCCATATTCGTTTTGCAAACTCTCATATTTTAGGCCTGTCTCGCTTGCTTCTGCTTGGGATGATGCCGTTGTTTGGGCGGCAAGCAGAATCGGACCATACTTGAACGCTATGTAGTCGGTGTAGTTTGGACATACCTCATAACGAAGACTCATCGGAAGGGTTGTTTCAACAACGTCGCCTGAAGTCCATGTGCGAGTTATTCTTGCATAACTGGCTGTGCCTTTATTGACACTCAGGGTAATCGGACTTCCGTTCACTCTTATTCCATAGCCTTCGTCTGCCCATTTGGGATGACGGATGGCAAGTGTAAAGTCTCCTCCCTTATTTATGGTTATCTTGCTCGTCGTGGAATAGGGGAAACTGGTCTCCTGCTTCAGGGAGAATGTCTCGTTGTTTAGCTCGGAGGCAGTGAACAAATTGACATACAATGTCTTGTTGTCTGCGCTATGGGTATATATGAAATGACCATATTTGGCATGGTTCTCCATTCCGGTTCCTACGCAACACCACATTCCTTGGTTCACTTGTGAGTATATGCGATAGGCTTGCGGACGCAAGGTAGTGAAATATACGTAACCACCAGTGTTAGGATCCTGTGTCGACAATATGTGGTTCCACATCGTACCTTCATAGAAATCGCTATATGTGGCTGAATGACTCTCGTCGAATAGCATCTCACTAAGTTTGAGCATGTTGTTAGAGTTGCAACTCTCTGGACCATCCAGGTTGTTGATGTATTGTGAGGCATTGCTGGCGGCAAGGAAATGCTCACTTACGCTGTTGCCACCTATACATACGGTTCGGTTGTTTGCCACGTCACTCCAGAAATTATGGGCGGCAGTGCGATATGCACTTGCACTGCTGCTTTTGCCATCGAGCCGGTATTCTTGATAAATGCGCTCGAATCCAATGAATTTCGGAACTTGGGTGTTCGCATGCTGCCCGTCAAGGAAACTTTTGTTGAGCGATTGCATGCCATTGATCTCATACTGATGGCTATATTTCTTTGCGGCTTCAAGATATTGGCTGTCGCCAAACAGGCGGTAGGCGTCGGCGAGTGATTCGTTCATGCCGCCATGTTCCCATCCGAGGATGTCTTGCATCTGACTCTCGCTCAAATTGCTTACCACATTTACCGACCAGTCGCATATACCTTTAAACAGTTCTTTTGCCAACTCACTGTCGGCGTAAAGCCATGCGTCACGTAAACCCGCCAACACCTTATGCTGACAGTAGAATGGCACCCAGCCTCCATATTGCTTGAATGGAGCTAAGTCGCCAGAATACAATCCAGTCCATACCTGAGTGATTGGCTGACCGCCTATGAATCCCTTCATACCATTCGTGCTGTTGGAATAGGCGTCTTGGCAATCTTTCAATATGCTCAGCATATAGTCTAAACGCTCTTTGACCTTTGTCTTCACTGAATTATCATGACTCGCGGCATAAGATAATGCAAGGGCGGTTAAGTAATGACCGCCAACATGACCTTCGAGCGACCAGTTCGACAAACCCCAATTGCTGAACGACGGATGTTTGCTTACCCAACCATTGTATTTGCCTGATTGGCTTGATAGACCTGCTTCACGTATGAATGGGGTCAACAATCGATCTACATCATAATCCAGCAATAGTTTTATATTTGTATCCATCGCTGTCTTGAACGGGGAATCCAGTAATGTCACCTCCTCCAAATCAAAATGTTCAGGATATATTTCGCTTTGAGCTGACATCCTCATTGGCATTGCCAACAAAATAGCGGCATACAAAAATATTTTACCTTTCATTATTCGGTCAATTTTATCTTATTTTGCAAAGATAAATTAATTTCCTTAAATGATGAAATAAATTCCCTTTTTTCTCTATACTCATAATTGCGTCCAGTTGGCTTCCAGTTGGGCTTAGTTTGAAGAGGTTGTGTCAAATATAAATGCCCTGTTGAAAATCTTACAATCTGAAACTTGATAACAAGAATGGCTATTTCATAACCCTATTTTGAGGCATGAAATAGCCTTTGTTTTGCTGTTTGAGGTTTGTGCACTTACATGTTGAAAGTGGTCAAATCGTAATTTCTCATTTTGCCCCCTCCTGTAAATAATAATTCCGATAACCTCATAAAATTAATAAATGTTGAATAATCTTTGCTTGTTTAATCCACGTTCTTTAGAAAGTCTATTTCGATGATCCTCAGTTCGCTTTTTACCCTATCGCCACCCTCGGCTTTGTAGAGGTCCAGTTCGTTGCCTACTGGCGCCGCCAGTTCCACAATCTGTCCGAAGGCTTCGTTTTCGGATGCCGCGCCTTTCAGCCGTATGGTTATCTTAGATGCCGGTTTGCTCGTCATCAGTGGCAGTGACACATACCCTAATGACATAGGGGTGCTGCCATCCCAAACCAACTCGTTGTCGGCATATATCTGAAGAGGATACGACCTGCGGCGCCAACCAGTCAGTTTTATGCTTATCTCATTCACGATTGATGGCTCTTCCAGTTCGTAACTAATCCATGCTGTGTTGCTCTTTCCGTCGTTGGTCCATTCGCTGTCTTCGTTGTCGTCTATGCTGTTGTTAGCCTTGTCCTGGTTGCAACCAGCAATGATGGATTTCACCGCAATGCTGTGTTTGGTGTCCTGATAGGATGGGGTAGAAGGGGTTTCGCCCCTCAAGAATGTCCGTTCCGACTTGCATACCGCATCTGCAGGATTTACCGACTCCCATTCTATGCTGACTGGGTCCAGTCCGTCTGCGTATGCGGTAAGGCGGATGGTGCCACTCTCATGCGTACTCCTGATCAACGCCCTGTTCACACCGCATTCCAATGGCAACACCTTGCTTAACACGCAGTTACCCTCGCCCTTGCCGATGCCACCACGCCATTCGGCAGGCCCTTCCAACTCAAATCGTACGTTGCGATGATCCAACGGATTTCTGCGACCTTCGCAGTCAAGGGCCTCAAAGGTGACAAGCGCCATATCAGCACCGTCAGCCTTAAACCCTTCTGGAGCGGTCATCACCGACATCTCAAGAAAATCGGCGTCGCCTACGGTAAACAAGGTATAGTCCGATAGTTTGTTGCCATCAGCGTCATACGACACCGTCTGAAGCCGCCCCGGTTCGAATGCGATGGAATCGAATGTGTGCAGATAGCGGTATTGGCTTTCGGTTGATATGCCCATACTCTTTCCGTTCACCAGCAATTCCACCTTCGGTGCGGCACTGACCACATATATCGGTTTCACTACACCTTCCTCGTAGTTCCAATGGCCCATGATATATGTGTGGCTCGATTCGGGTTCCACCCAACCGTCCCACATCACCTGATGCACGAAATAAGAGTCTTTCGGTAGGCGCATGGCATCGGTCACTCCGCTCGTGCGGTAGTTCGACTCACCGCGGCAATGGGTGTTGGTATCGGAAAACACGATCTTCACTCCTCCGCTGCTCACACGCCTGCCGGTGCCGGGACGCACCTCCCAATAGTCATACCAACGGCGTATGTGTTCGATGGCGAGTTGATCCTGGTTGTGGTTGTAGGCTTCCGCAGGTGAGTGGCGGTAAAGCGGACCGTCGCCACTCTTATGGTAAGGCCAACTCCAGTCGTCCCAATACCTGCGCAGCCCTTCGTCACGGCAGTATTCCATCGCCCAAACGGGCTTGCCGCCACTCTTGTTTATATACAGCATCTCACCACCATATTCGGCGTTCTTGCTCGACAGCATCTCCCTCGAGCCGATGGCACGTCCACCATGTGGGTCGAATGCATCGCGAATCTGAATCATCTCTGCCATGTGCTCGTCGCTTATGTTCTCGTTACCACATTCATAGAAGATGATGCTCGGATTGTTTCGGTTATATACGATGGCATCACGCATCACCTCAATGCGTTGCTCCCATTGCCTGCCTTCCACGTCTTTCTCCGCGTCTCCCGCTGGCATCGCCTGAAGCAATCCAACTCGGTCACACGACTCTATGTCCTGTTTCCAGGGCATGGTATGCATCCATCTTACGAGATTCCCGCCACTCTCCACCATAAGCCCGTTGCTGTAGTCGCTCAGCCACGATGGCACCGACATGCCCACGCCGGGCCATTCGTTGCTGGTGCGCTGGGCATAGCCGTGAACCATCAGCACACGGTCGTTCAACGTGAACAAGCCGTTGCCGTATTCGGTCTTACGGATACCTATATTGGTCGATACTTCATCATTCCATTTGCCTTTGTTATAGATATATGTCTTCACTGTGTAGAGATAACCGAAACCCCAACTCCAGAATTTCAAGTCGTCGAGGGCTATCATCGTGCGGATCTTGACGGTCTTGCCTGAGCCGACGACTTCTGCAACTGAATTGCCGCGACGCTTGAAATGTCCCTGATTGTCATATACGTCGGCGGTGAGACTCAGGGATTGGGAGAGGCCACTATCATTCTTGACTTCCGCCTCCACTACCAGCGTGGCGGTACGTTTCTCTATATCTATGTCTTTGGCATAGATATACACGCCTTCAGTGCCAAGACTGCTGTATAGGGGGAGGGTCTGATACACCTTGTCAAGCACGTGAAGATACACGTGTTTGGTGATGCCTCCGTAGTTGGCGTTGAAGTTCTTGTTGTTCCATTGAAATGAAACGCCGGTTGATTCCTCAACGTAATTCCAACTGTTATCCGTCAGTACTTCTATATGATTCGTACCTTTATGGTTCAGATAGGGCGTAAGGTCAAAGCCGAAAGCGGTGATACCGTTCTCATGCATGCCGAGATAATGTCCGTTAAGCCATACCTTAGCACTTTGACGCACTCCTTCAAACTCAATAAACACCTTCTTGTCCTTGACACTCGGAAGCGTGAAATCCTTCACATAACGCACGGTGTCGGTAGGCAAGTCGTTGATGAGAACACGGAAAGCATAATCCTCGTTCCATGCATGAGGCAACGTCACATGATGTTCCTTGCCTCCATAAACATAACTCCACCCCTCATCGAAATTCTGCATTCGCTGACTATAGGCTGAAAGTGTTGTTATAGCTGTAATGCATACTGCAATTACTTTGTGTGAATAATGAGTCGATATCATAATTCTTTGTTTTACGACAAAATCATGTTGGCTTGTGAATCTCAGGGTATCACCATGGGTTGATGATTTGGCAAAGGCTTTTGCACCTTGCATGGCAAAAGCTCTAATTTGCAAAGAATCAACGAATAACCTTCTTACCGTTCACGATATAGATGCCCGGTGTGGTGATTTGCTCTATTCTTCGTCCGCTCAAGTCATAAATGATGTATTCCTGACCGTCTGCATTGATTCCGTCGATACCTGAAGCCGGATTTTCCACTATCCTGAGCACTCCTGCACTTGACAGCTGACTGTAATCCCACATATAACCTGGTAGCGGTTCCTCTGGGATGAATGTAGGGGTGCCGGTGAGGGTGATTTTTCCGCTGCAGTCGAATATCTGATAGTCGGTGTCCGTAGCCCAGTCGCCACTCAGGCGTATCATCTCAAATACAGGACTGGCAAGAGAGATGTTGCCATTAACAATGAACTTGTCAATTGTTTTGGTCGAACGACCGCGAACTCTTATCTTACCACCTGATTTCACGCTCAGAGTACTATTTATTGTAAGATTTGAGGTCGCAATTGATGATGCTTTTCCAGCTCCTACAGTCCCTCCTTGATTAACTGTGATGGATGTGGTCTTGCCACTGCCCAATGCCGTTCCACCGCTGTAAACAGTAACCATGCCCGTAGTCGTGGCTGCCGAGGTGTTGTCAAACGACACGTAGCCTTCTCTTACATTGATGGCCCCACTGCTTGCACCGGTTAGGGTTAAGATCCCCTCTCCGTATTTGTTGAGAGTGCCATTGCCACCTATGATACCGGCATAAGTCGTGTTTGTTCCTAGATAACCAACGTTCCAAATTCCGGTTGATAGTTGGCAGTCGGTGGCAGTACTTGAGAGAGCCCCTATTTTGTGAGTCATGCTGCTTTCAGTTCCGCTCTGACTTTGTGTGCCGACTGCATATACTCCAGCCTCTGGCTTGAAGGTGCCTTTGGAAAGATCCATTGCGGATGTGATGCGGAATTGACCTGATGTTGGGTTCAGTGTGCCTTCAAATTTTGACATGTTGGAGTAGAAATCGCCACGTACGTAAGGAAAGTTGATTTTTATTGTGCCTTCACCTGTGAAAGAACCCCCTATCTTGCAACGTTGACCTCCGTTGATGGTTAGTGTTTTGGATTTCGCTACATCTATGGCATTGTTCAGGGTTGGTATTGCACTTGTCGTGTTATTGTTGAATATAGTGATTGTGCTGTTGCCTGTAACGTCAATCTTTGAACCGGCAGGACCAAAGGTGGAGTTCCATGAACCTTGAGCTATCGTACCGGCTTCTAATCGAATACCGCCTTTAAAACTGTTAGAACCGCCGTATGTGAAATTCATCTGACCTGAACCGCGCTTAACCAAACGGCCGTTCCCGTTTATTATTCCCTTAAACGAAACCGTGCCACTTGCAATTTGGATGGTGGCAGTGTCGTTAAGTGTCAATATGCGGTTTGTTGCCGTGTTTGTGTTGTCAACTATTAAAGTGGCTTTGCCTATTTGGAAATTGCCGGATGTTGCACTTGCGGCACCAATTGAACTAGGTATGCCACCATCTGCCAATTCTTTCACACTTACTGTTCCGTTGTTTATGATAGTCTTACCTGTGAAATCGCTATTTACACAATTAAGGTTGACACGGCCTGAACCGTTTTTAGTCAAACCTCCATTTCCCGTAAAACCGCCAACACCTGTTAATGTCAATGTCTTGATGTCGTTGTCGAAATTCACATTCGATATTGGGAATAATTCACCTAATTGTATGTTTAGGGATTCTGCGTCATCACCTATGGTTACTTCGTCGTTGGCAACGAACCCCATTTGCTGGGCGTCTATACTGAAATTGTTCTCCATGTAGTTCCACGTGTCGCTTTCATTTCCAATCCATCTCACTCCTGTTAATGGACTGCGTTGTTCATTGATAGTCAGGTATATGGCGTTGTCGCTGTTTTCCACTGTATAGGAAATTCCAACCAATCCTCTGACTGAGATTGATGACAGGTCGCCTTTAAAGCTTCCTGTATATTCAATGAGCTTATAACGATTCGGCTGAACCGGGTTTTCTTCTGGAATGATTGTGAAAACGAGGCTGCCTGACGTACCGATTGTATAATCACCATCTATATGAATCAAGTCGCTGCTCCCGTCTTTATTGACGTTCATCTCTGCATACATCCTACCATTTGTGGTCAGACTCTTCTTTAATGTGATTGTACCGAGACCGGTGGAAGTGCCTGGCATAAAGCGACAACCTTCATAATTCAGAGCACTTTCAAGTATCATGTTGCCTTCAACGGTTGGATTGCCAGCCAACGTACCACGGGCACGTAATTCCACATCGCCCTTGATGGTGTTGTTGGATGATAAGATTCCTTCTGATATATAGGTTTTGCCGGTATAATTCATAGGAACGTTTATCTCGACTTGACCTTGCTGACTTTTCCAAAGGTCCATGTTGCCTTCAAGTGAACCGCTGCCGTCGAATGTGATTTTCTGTCCCTTAACCGGCATGGCGTAAACAGTGCCGGGAGACATACTGTTACTTATATTGTAGGTGTTCGAACCATATGTCAAATCAAACAACACACTCTTGCCGTCGTTATAGCTTGCTGACTCACGACGACTGTAATCTGAATAATCGCCGTCGTTCTTGGCTACCAAGTCTGTTACCATAACTGGTGGCAACTGCGGACGTGGCATGTCATAGCCTAAATAGAAACCGGGATTAGGACTCTGATAATAGCCTTTTGTTGTACAATCGCCTTGATAATGAGGATCCTGTAACAAACAATAAATATTGTCCACGTCGGTTGAATAGTCGGTTGAAAAACCACATATACCAACGCATTCACCGTTTTCTTTATGTAAAAGAACCAACTCTTCACGCCAATCGCCTATGATGTCTCCCCAGAATGCGGCACGTTTGGCATATACTGTCACGTAGCGCCAATTGCTATCATGGGCAATTTGAATCAAACGACCTACATTGAAATTCTCTACATATACATTATAATGGCTGTCGGAGGTGCCTACATTTTCCCGGCCTAAGTCGCCATCCCACCATACGCCTTCACATGGATAATGTGAGCTGAGTTCTGGGATGAGATTGCCTTTGGCATCATAAACACCCGACATGGTTGACCATATCTCCCATCCTAAATGGTTTGGATCTATGTCCATACATTCACCACGTCCCACATCACCTACAGCAGATAAGTACCATTTCTTTATAGCCTTTCCGTTTTCTGCCTGATACAATATCTGACCGAGCATGTCACCGGCATATTGCTGAATTGCAAAGCATTCTAAGCCCGGACGCTCAGGGTCGATGTCTGACAAACGGAAACGGTCGCCATGGGCTATATTGGCACTCATCACCATGCCCGACTGAGGATTCCATCCGTAACCCCCGGGAATCAACTCGTCTATCCCGTCACCATCCACGTCGCACACGCGTACCATGTGGAACTGGGAGGCAGAAGGATTTCGGCCATAGGCGCTGAAGGTAGAGGCGTGATGCCAGTTGCGTGCTGTGCCATCACTCCAATCATAGCTGAAAGAGAATAAGTAATAATGATGTGAGCCTCCATTCTCAAGACGGTCTTTCACCTCTATGCCTAAGGATGGGTGAACTCCGTCGAAATAACAAATGGCAAACTGACCACACAGCGATGCATATTCAAGCCAGTTGTTGTCACCTTTATAATCTTGACGGTTGTCACGTCCGTAGGTGTCAACACCGTCGCGAACTTGACTATAATCCAATTCGGCTGATTCCATCTCCGCCCCGGTCATACCGTCAATTATTGATACGTAGAATGGCGGATTACGACGGTTCTGGGTCGAATAGTCTATGATACCGTCACCGTCGATGTCGCCTGTATTCTTTCCGAATACGTATTTGCCCCATGTGTTGTTTGCGGAATCCCAAAAACGTGTGCCATCTGAACTTTTGATGATCACCTCAGCGCGACCGTCACAATTGATGTCGTAGGCTAAAACCATGTCGTCTTGGCCTTGGTCGATAGCTACATTGGGACCCATGTCCACTGTCCAGAGAAGTGTACCGTCTCGTTTATATGCCTGTATCTTATGACTACGAGCAGATATATCTACCTTTGATTTTCTATCAACAACATAGTCCATCTCGCCATCTCCGTCAAGATCGGCTGGCCATACGAATGATGTGCCGTAATCATTGACATTTAAAGGATAGTCTGGGAACAAAATGTCCATATACATGCTACGGGCATCACGCTGCTGAAATTCAAATGCTACACTTTGTTCTGATTCTACTCCGTTTTGAAGGATGCTGACGCTCACCTTTGAACCGAATGGAATGGCACTGGTCGTTGTTTTATAATTCGTGTTATTTAATGGAGATGAGTTGATTTTGCTGCCATTGACATATATATTATATGTGGCATTTTCTGGCTCTTGTGCCAATCGACGCCATGTGACTGTTACGGCGGAACCATTGTTTACGACTACAACACCTCTACCCAGTTTCGGCTGGATACGTTGGGCATTACATACAAACGAAGACACAAATGTAATCGAAAGAAGGAGTAATGATTTTAATTTCATGATTGTTATGTTTGTTAGTTATTTGTTCCTTGAAAACGATATTTTTACGAATGCAAAGTTCTTCATATTTTGCAACAATTTATTAAAATATCGTAAAAAAAATATACAATATAGTAACAAAAACTTATCAACCAATCAATATCTAAGACCTGTTATTTACATACTCTTTCGGCGACTTGCCATATTTGTCTTTAAAGCATTTGGTGAAATAACTTGAATAAGAGAAACCAACCAAGTCGGATATCTCATTGATGCTGTAGCCTGTTGTTTTCAATAGCATCAAGGAATTATCCAAACGTATGTCACGGATGAAGTCGGTAGGTGATTTGCCTATGATTGTTTTCAACTTGCGATACAGGTTCATCCTACTCATAAACATGTCGTTGCTCAATGCATCTACACCATATTCTATGTTGCTAAGATTCTTTTCCACGTATTCGCGGCATTTGTCCACGAATTCCTTGTCTTGAGCAGATAATGAAGAATAGTTGTCCGATGGATTCGATTCTTTATAGCCTATGTTTTTTGCGTTGGCTTCGGCCATAAGTAGTTTTTCCTTCAGACTCTCTTTTTCTTGCTCATAGCGTTTCATGCGTTCAGACAGTTTGCGGCGGAAACGTTTGGCACGAAGCCTGTAAATAGTGAGCCCAACTATGATGGCTGATAAAACAAGGATTAAAAGGAAATAATGCCACCATGGACGTGGGTGGATTATGGTTGTTACATCGTATGTGTCTGACCATCTGCCATAGGAGTCACGTCCCTTCACGTAAAGCTTACTTGTGCCATATGGGATGTTCGACAAACTGATATTGTTGCTTCCTTGCTCCAGTTCATGATATTCGTAACCGTCAATGCTATAAGAATAGGTTATGTGCTTTGAGTTTTCATATACAAAACTGGTTAGGAAGAACGTGATGGAACTGGTTCGACTGTCTATGTGTAGTTCTTCGCATTCGTATGGCATGAGGGTGTGAATACCATCGATAGTGTAAGATGAAATTGATATTCTTGTTATCTCGTTTTGTGATGTCAATGCATCGGTATTCCTAATGTGAGCCACACTGTCCGAACCCTCAAGGTAAATCCCGTTATCTTCAAGGTATATGGCTTTGAATGTGCCTACGGACAAATCCTTGGAATTGATGATCTTGCACCCTCCATCTTTTGTGTTGTATTCCTTGAGAGTGTTGTGCGACATAATCCAAAGACGTTTTTCTCGGTCACAACGAATCATTTCAATGGCATCGCCGTTCAAGTTGCCGGCAATGGAGTCGTCAACAATAGTTTTGGGAGATTTCAATGGAATTTTGTACACATTTCCAAAACGGTTCGACACCCAGATATTGTTGCTGCCATCAGATGAGAGACTCGAGAAATTGTGTCCTTCTGCTATTTGTGTCAACGTGTTTCCCGATATACGGCATAGACCTTTCTGGTTGCTGATAAAATAAATGATTCCTGATTCATTTATTAATATGTCGTGTGTCCTACCAATATTGGATGCGATTTCATTGATTTCGTTACCATTTATGGAAAGTATGTTGTCGAAAGTCCCGACGTACAGCGTGCCATCAACACCTTTTGTACAGCATAGGATATGTTTTCCTATGAGGGTTTCTATGTGTTTTATATCTTTATCGCTTATATATTGATATGGTAGAACTATGGATGGTGGTGAAACGGATTTGTTGGGTAATAGCGCACCGTTCAATGAATAGTGGTATTGCTTGCCTTCTGTGGTGATGGCTGTTATTTGTCCTTTTGATTGGTCGTATGCCAATTCTTTTGGATAGCTCGTGTCTATCCATTGGCAAGGTATGAAGCTTTTGTGGGGCAAAGGCATGCGACAGACACCTCCATTCCACAGATTGGTCCATATAGATGAAAGAGAGTCTTCCACTATTTGGATTGCACTGCGGTTCTTGCCTTCCCATTGAGTTTCATAACGATTTTTTAGGTAATGAAGACTATCCAGTTCAAGCACTTGGTTTCGGTATGTTATCCATATATGTCCGTTGCTACTGTTTAAAATGTAGTTGATACGCTTGTCCATAAGCTCTAAGCTGTCCACTGGATCACCATTACTGAATATGTGTAATTCTTGTATCTTATAGGTTCTTGTATCTAGAATATAAGCTCCGTCTTTTGTACCAAACCACATTTCGTGGGATGACGGTCGTTCTGCTATGCACATCACGTCGTTGCTACGTAGTAATTCCGGATTGTTTCGGTCGCTGCGAAATGTTTCGAATGTGTAACCGTCAAAGCGTTTCAAGCCATCTCGGCTACCATACCATTCGTACCCTTTACTGTCTATGAACTTATTGTAAATGTCTTTTCGAGTGAGGCTTTGATCCTCTGACACCTGGCTAAAAGCATTTAGGCTTGTCATAAACATGACAAGCAACAGGGTTATATATTTATTTGAAACAAGCCACGACATTGAATGACTGAAAATACTGGATACTTTATATTTACAACAATAAATATCAGTTACAAAATTAATGCATTTTATTTTCTAATGAAAATAAATGCGAAAAAATCATTTTTCTATGATTATATTATCGGTTTTTAAACTAATTACATTAACTTTGCCATTAATTCAAATATTAATAATATGGCAGACAATAAAAACCAAAATCAATATTTTGAGAATGCTGATGACACACAGATTCCCAATGGCCAACAGTATAAACCCAGTGGCCAACAACCTCCATATGGCTATAATGGTCAACAAGGAGGATACGGTGTGCCTCCACAACAACCTCCATATGGCTATAATGGTCAACAAGGAGGATACGGTGTACCTCCACAACAACCTACGTATGGCTATGGACAACAGCCACAGTATAATCCAAATGGGTCGATTCCTCCATACAATCAGTTTCCAGGTTTGAACACCTATGGAAGTAGTGCTCCGGAACCTGGGTTTATCGGATCCATAAAACTGTTTTTCGCCCAATACGCCACTTTTTCCGGAAGATCAAGACGTCAGGAATATTGGTATGTTGTGCTTTTCACATTTCTCTTGAATTTATGTTTGTCAATTACGGGATTGAGTACGGTGTCGTCATTGGTTTCCCTGGTATTCTTCATACCAAATCTTGCTCTTCAATGCCGGCGACTTCATGATATAGGTAGAAGCGGTCATTGGATATGGCTCGACATCTTATCCTCTTTCATTACGGTTTTCGTCATATTCTATATTATAATGTATATGATTGTATATTTGCCGGGAATGTCAACGGAATTATCAAAACAAGGATTTAATGTCTCTGACTTGTATTCACTATACTCTATCGTGGATATTCCTGGAGGTGTTATTGCATTATTGGCGTTGGTGGCTTTAGCAATTAAGATTACGTTCCTTGTGTTTAATTGTACCGACAGCAACAAGGGTACAAACATGTATGGACCGTCGCAGAAATATCCTGACAACACGTTTGCTTGATTCTTCTCATACGGTATATGAATGAATAAGCGAATCACGCATGAAGCCTGATTCGCTTATTTCTTTATGATGGAATATATATATTTATTGCCTGCGTATGAAACCAATGGTATCTCCTTTGGATACGCGACGTCCTTGTTCGGCGCAAACCTCAACGAGTTTTCCACCCATGGCTGCTGGCACTTCAACGAGTTGGCCGAAACGATTCTGTAGATAGCAGAATCGATCACCTTCCGAATATTCCTTGCCTACCATTGGCGAAATGCTGCGCCCACATTCACCATCGCCGTTCACTTCCCACATCACAATGCCGTCTTCCAACGCGATTATGGCATCTGACTCAGCATGTTTGTAGGCTGACACCTCCGAAAGCGAAAGCCCGTTCTTCTGCATCTCTTTTTCTTTCGCTGACTGTAAGTCCTTTAGGAAACGTTCTTTAGCTACGCCACTTTTATAATCACGATATTGGCTCTCGTGCATGGCAAACTCAAAGAGCTCCTCGTCATCTTCTCCGCGTTCCCAGCCTTTTTCTTCCATCTCGGCAATGAAGCGTGGAAGATCGTCCGGGTAGTTGGATTGAGGATCTGTTGTAGTGAACTCAAAACCTTTCTCTTTGGCCAACTCAACGATTTCAGGGGCTACTTCGCCAGGCAATTTGCCACTTTTGCCGAGTATCATGCCCCAAATGGAGTTGTCCATCATGCTATAGCGTGGCTTGCCCATCGATTCGGTAAGCAGGTTCATCAGAGCTATGTTCTTAACATATTGTGAGAATGGAGTTACTAAAGGTGGGTAACCAACGCGTGGCCATACGTATGCCACTTCGTTGAAAAGACGTACGAGTATGGCATCTTCGCTATATGGCTCTTCGCCATTCCTCTGACGATTATTGTTGATGGCATCCATCACGCCTTTCAAATCAGCCATCATGCTACCCATCATTCCGCCAGGAAGACCACAGCCCAAGAGCAATGATGACATGAGTTTGTTGGAAGGATTCATGAAATAACCTAGGAAATCATCGATAAACTCCTGAGTGAGTTTACGTGCCTCCATATAGGCATCCATGTCGATTTCAGGAACGTCGAAACCATAGTTCTTTAACATGCTCTGAACAGATATGATGTCTGGATGTACCTTGCCCCAGGATAGGGGTTCTATGGCTGTGTCAATCACGTCGGCACCGTTTTTGCATACTTCAAGGATGCTGGCCATTGAAAGGCCGGGTCCGCTGTGGCCGTGATATTGTATGATGATTGAAGGATGTTTTTCCTTTACCATTCTTACCAACTTGCCCAACATGGCTGGCTGACCGATTCCGGCCATGTCTTTCAAACATATCTCAGGAGCACCGGCGGCTATGAGTTGTTCTGCTATGTCGGCATAGTATTCGGCTGTGTGAATCGGACTGGTGGTAATGCAGAGAGTTGCTTGAGGAGTCATCCCGGCTTCCAATGCATACTTGATGGATGGTATGATGTTGCGAACGTCATTCAAACCACAGAATATGCGGGTTATATCTACTCCTTGAGCATGTTTAACTTTATACATCAGACGACGGACGTCTGCAGGTACGGGAAACATGCGGAGGGCGTTCAAGCCGCGATCGAGCATATGGGTCTTTATTCCTACTTCGTTGAATGGCTTTGTGAAGGCACGGACGGCTTTGTTCGGATTTTCACCGTACAACAAATTAACTTGTTCAAATGCACCGCCGTTGGTCTCTACACGGGCAAAACAACCCATTTTGATAATTACTGGAGCTATTCGCTCTAACTGATCTTTACGTGGCTGGAACTTACCGCTCGACTGGAACATGTCTCTATAGACGAGGCTAAACTGTATCTTTCTCTTTTCCATTGATTAATTTATGGTTTTATTTATTTTAAAGGTTGATTTTTCTTAATGTGATGGATTTTCGTTATGAATAAAAAGATTGTCTTCTCACTATTTTAATGCTAATGGTCGGACAAATGACCAATTTAACCTAAAATATATTTGGTGTGTAAAGTTATATATTTTTAAATAAATTTTGACATTTTTGATTGATTATTTTGTATCTATGAAAAAAAATCTCCGCCATTTGACGGAGATTTTTGAGGTTACGCCTAACCTTCATAATGTATAACTCTATTTTTAGAAGGATAAAATATGCCTTTTCTTCTGGTGCAAAATTACATCCTTCTGATTGATTGCAGTTTGATTTTTTGGACATCTATTGTAAAATATTGGACTTTTTGATATGTCTTGCCCATAAAAACGAGAAAAAACGATGAGTTCGTGTTTTGACGAATCAACAACAATAAACTAAATAATTTATCGGCATCAATAGATTATTACCAATTAATATTTCTTTCTATATTCACTTGGCGTTATGCCAACTACATCTTTGAACACTTTTGAAAAGTAGCTTGGACTTTCGAATCCGCATGATGATTGTATTTCGCCGATTGTCATCTTTTTTTCGTCAAGCAGTTGTTTTGCTTTGTTTATGCGTTTCATCTTTATGTATGAGCTTGTGTCTATACCCGTAATGGCCTTTATTTTCCTGTTTACTTGACGTTGCCCAAGACATATCTCTTCTGATATTTTTACAGAGGAAAGGGATGCTTCGTCAATATGAGAATTTATTATTTCATTTACTTTGAGGAGAAATTTACGGTCGTTTTCGGTAGTGTAATCAATGCCATTGTGGACTGATTTGGCTTCAGGTGAAGATGTGGGGGATGAAAGGTCGGTTATTAATGCGTGTGAATATTTTATGTGGAGTTCGCGTTTCTCTTTACGCATGTAGCGCATATAAAAATATAGCCACGAAAGCAGTAGCAACAGGATGAATGTTGTTAACAAACTCAATATAATAATTCTCTGGATATGGAGTTTGTTTTCTTGTTTCCTTATTTGTTTCTGCTTCTCCCAAAGGTTGTATTGGGCGGCAAACTGTTGGGTGGCTTGATGTATTTCCTGAGTGTAGATGCTGTCTTTCATCGACATGTCATCATGTGCATATTCAAGTGCCTTGTTCTTGTCTATCGACTCATATAGCTTGGCTAATGAGGAAAGGTTGTTTTCTATTAGATAGTTTAATTTGTAGCCGCGGGCTAAATCTAAACTTTTTTCATGACTGGCTATGGCTTTCTTTGTGTCGCCTTTCAGTTTGTATAGTAGTCCCATCTGCTTGTAGTTTATGCATAAGGATATGACTCCTTCATCGCTGGAAAGGCAGGTTTCTGCTTCGAGATATTTGGCTTCGGCTTCATCTAATCTTTTCATGGAAACAAGCGCATCGCCCATCTCACTCAGGCGTTTGCCCATCTTTATGGAATCATTCTTTTCCTTGTCGAGCTCGTATGCTTTTATGGCGTAGTCATAACCCAATTCTGCACTGTCGCTTTTTGTGTAGATTTCGCTTGCCATACCATAACGTATTGATAGATACGATTGGTTTTCTGTCTGCTCTTCCAGTTCAATGGCTTTGGTTATGAATGTGCGGGCGGAGACTAAATCTTTGGTCGATAAATATATTGCTGCAATGTTATTGTAGGTGCTACTCATGTTTTCTATGTTGTTCAAACAACTGTCAAGATGTAAACATTCCAAAGCCATCTCAATCGACATCTTGAAGTTGCCAAGACGATGGTAGGCACTCGACATCTGAAAATAACATTCGCTCATGTTTGCTGTGTCTTTGTGTGCTTTGTAGTAGTCAAGACATTCGGTATATTTGCTTATACATCCTTCAAAATCATTGTTCTCTATCAGGTTGAGTGCTTCATCCATCCTTTTGTCCACTTCCTCGGAAGAGGATATGGCAGGATTTAAGTCATTTTTGTTTTCGCAGGCAAACAACAGAAGAATAAAAGAAAAAAATGTGTATGTTAATATGCGAAGGTGGTTCATGGCGAGTGAATAAAACTTCTTTTATGATTATAGTGTTTGGAGTGTCAGAATTTCTTTACTCGAATATGACAATAAGGCTCTTCGCCCGTCTTGTCATAATAATGCTGATGATAATCTTCAGCATACCAGAATTTTTCAACAGGACGAAGATGGGTGTTCACTTCATAAGCTTTTGAACGAAGTTCGTCGATAAGATGTTCTGCGCAGACCTTTTCGTCTTCGTTTGAATAAAATATCACACTGCGGTATTGAGGACCCAAATCAGGACCTATGCCATCTGTTTGTGACGGATCATGAATCTCAAAAAACAGTTTGCACAAATCTTCATAACTCACTATCGATTCGTCGTATTCCACCAGAATTGCTTCCACATGATGCGTCTTATGTGCCTTTACTTCTGAATATAGGGGATTTTCTTCTTCTCCTCCTGTATATCCCACTATGGTGTTCATTACGCCTTTCATCTTCTGAAAATGATATTGAACGCCCCAAAAACATCCTGCCGCAAATGTCGCTTGCATCTTTGTACTTGTTAACGATTTATTAATTAATGCGTTACGTATCCCAAGTTGCTTATGTCAGTTGGCTTTAAATACTGCCTCTCGGTTTGGCAACTATGTGGTGGTTTGGTCTTTTAGTGCTAGCAAGGTCGTTGCTTTGGAAGGTGAAACACATCCTGAACCTCTTTCATCGCCGTTTCTGTCATCCCTTCCGGGGTAAATCCCATGTTTTTTGAACACATATATATATTGGCGGCTTTGTTCAGTACGTCAACCTGATCAAATGCATCCATTAAATCTACACCCACTGCGCATACACCATGCTTCTCCCACATAACTACGTCGTAGTCTTTTATCTGTTCCAATGTGGCATCGGCGAGTTTCACACTGCCTGGAAGTTCGTAGGGAACGATGCCAAGGCCGAGAGGCGCGAATGCTAGGGTCTCTGGAATCATGGACCACAGAATCTTTGTCATTACATCCTTTTTCAGCATTTCACGATTGTGGCTCATGGCCACCAACTCGATTGGGTGGGTGTGGAGACTTGCCTTATATCTTGAACCACTGCCAATGAGATAGTTGTGCATCGACAGGTGGGAGGGCAATTCGCTAGTTGGCATTACGACCTTGTCGGCTATGATCTCGTATGAAGAGCAGTCGTCCAAAATTCTTATCACACTGCCATTCGACATCGGATCACGAGACAAGTCACGCATGCGTTTGCCGGTTCCCTTGCAATAGAAATAACAACCTTTCAGATGAGGAAGGGTGGTGCCTATTTGAAGTACATCGCTGATAGCGGGAAGATTACGAATCTCGTCATCAACATATTCTGTGATGTTCACAGTGATGTTGCCACCGTTACGTTCTGCCCAGCCTTTTTCCCACAGATAGCCCGCTACCTCTGCTACTTGCATCACGCAATTTTCCAAGTCATTTCTATTTTTTAATATGCTCATACAAGTTTATGTTTTAATTATTTATTGATTTTTAGGACATGCCTTAATTAACATTCTCTCCATATCGTTCTTTGGTTATCTGCTCTAGCGACTTGCCTCTTGTGTTAGGTGCGCCTATCATTCCCACAATAAGGGAAATGGCTAACAAGCCAATCATGCAGTATGCGGCAATGCTGAATCCTTCGCCGTTTTCACCATATATAAATGTGAATACAAGTCCCCATACGGCTGACAAACCACGGACTATGAAAAACATGAGCCCCTGAGCACCTGCGCGGAATTTAGCAGGGAACAGTTCTGAACCCCATAAAGCATAAAACACCTGTACAGAACATCCATTGTTGATTCCCCAAAGAATGGTGAAAATCCATAACCACATTAGGTTGTCAACGCCAATTCCTATGATGATAAACCATGCAGTCAAGGCGCACAGAAGACCGAAAATATAGAATATGCGATGTGAAAACTTGTCAATGACAAAAGATAGGATGAATGTGGTGGCTACAACAACCACCCAACTTATGCAACTCAGCATATTGGCATATTCGTTCGACAATCCGCCTGCTGATTCATATATGTGTGGTTGGAAGAACCCCATGACTGATGCTACCAAATTCCATGTAAGGTAAATGCATGCAAGGAATGCTACTGTCTTTACCGCAATCTTGTTTTTGAACAAAACCATTATGTTCTCTATTAAGCTTGTCTGCTTGCCAGATGCCTTCGTCGCCTCGAATTCTGCGCTCTCCTGGAGTTTACGCTGCAAGTTCCAAGCGATGAACGCGACGATGAACAATGAACAAAAAACAAAACGAGAACTGAACACGTTTACGTCGGCTTCACTAATGCCGGCACCTCCAATCAAGTGTGCAACAGATTCAACCCAACCAAAAAGATAACCACCAGGAGCAAACAACATGCCGAGAAGCAGTATGCACATGGGACCTACGCCCCATGACATCTGTGAAATGCTTATGTTGCGTCCACGGTTTTGAATCTCTGAACTCTCTGATATGTATGTCCATGAAGCAGGAACACCCACTCCCACTGAAATGCCTGTTACGAGAAAACCTGACAATAACATGGGAAAATTCACAGAACACATAATAAGCAACACGCCAAGCATATAGACCAGAAGGTTGTATGTGAATATGAACTTGCGACCGAACTTGTCGGCAAGAAAACCTCCAATTATGGCTCCTACTGCGGCACCAAGACAATTGGCGCTAATAAAGTTGAGCCATCCAAGATGCATCTCGCTTAAACCAAGATACTTTTGCCACAGGGTCAACCCGCTGGCTCCAGCAACGATGGCTCCTGCATCCAGATAATTATTTAAAGATACAGCCAAAGTGCTTTTCAAACTACCGCTCTTTCCCATTTTTTCAATTTCTTTTATTGATGACGGATTCTACATACTCGTCAATATCCTTGATGAAATCCTGGCCTACAGGCACGTCGTTCCTTAAGCAGAACTCGTCATAAACAGCCTGCCAAGGCATTGCCTTCTGCTCTTCTATCATGGCCAGAACCTTATAGCCTTCACCCGACAACTCAAGGTGGCTGACCTCTACCCTCGGCTCAAGCAAAGCTCTCAACATGCACTTTTGAGCTGAACGGCTACCAATTACGTATGCACCGATTCGATTTATGCTACCGTCAAAGAAATCAAGACCATAATGCACGCGATTCAATGCGCCTGCACGGACAATTTCAAAGAACAATTCTTGGGTAGGGTCATCCATAATCGTCACGTGGTCGCTGTCCCAACGGATTGGACGGCTTACGTGCAACATGAGCTCCTTGATAAAAGGAAGTACGGCGCTTACCTTGTCGGCAGGAGATTCGGTAGGGTGGTAGTGGCCGGTGTCGATAGTCAGCATCTTGTTGTTCTGGGCTGCGTAGGCGGTATAGAAATCATGGCTGCCGACAGTAAAACTTTCAAGACCGATGCCAAACACCTTGCCCTCAATGCAGTCTTTCATCATTGGGTAATCCTGTGCGAATATTTCGTCAAGAGATGATTTAAGCAGGTTGCGGTAGAGTGAATGGTTCACGCTCACATCTTTACAACCATCATGTACCCATAAGTTCATTATGCATGGGTCATTTTGTGCCTCACCCATGGCATTGGAAATCTCACGACAACGTTTGGTGTGCTCTATCCAGAATTTACGTATGTCTTTATCAGGGTTTGAAAGCGAAAGGTTGCCTGATTTCGGATGAGAGAAAGAAGTTGAATTGAAATCCAGTTTTGTGCCGTGTTCTTTCCCCCAATCTATCCAGCTCTGGAAATAATCCACTGTCACCTCGTCCCTATCTACCACCTTGCCTTTGAAATCACCGTATATCTCATGCAGGTTCAAGCGATGATTGCCTGGTATGAGGCTCATGGCTTTCAATATGTCCTGACGCAACTCGTCTATATTGCGGGCTGCTCCCGGAAAATCACCTGTTGACTGGATGCCTCCAGACAAGACTCCCGCCTGGACTTCGAATCCTTTAACGTCATCGGCTTGCCAACAATGTAATGAAAGATGAAAATCTTGAAGCTGCCTCAATACGGCTTCTGTATCTACTCCTATTTCAGCATAACGGGCTTTCGCCAGTTCGTATGCCTTGTTAACTGATTCTGATTTCATTGTTTACGTTTTTTTATGTATTTTGAATTGTATTCTTTTGTTGATTTGATAGCAATCCGAACATCTACTGTAAAAACTCCGTCTGAGTGTTCGGTAGGCCGAGGCTTGACCTCGGCAAATACCATTCACGGGGGGAAATCCTAAACTCTCCTTATTGCTTTCAAGTATTTCTCATATCCTTCATCCCATATCTCCTTGTCTTTTGGTTCATAATGCCTCATCTCTATGCTGTTGCTTATTATTTTGCGCATCTCGAATATGTCCTTCACTAGTCCGGCCGCTTTGGCTTGAAGCATTATGTTGCCTATTGCAGTTCCTTCCACAGGCCCGGTTATTACAGGCAAGCCTGTGCTGTTGGAAGTCATTTGCATCAGGTAATGGTTGTATGTGCCACCGCCTATGACGTGCAGTTTCTCTATTTGGAATGGAGCTAACTCTTTCAAGTAGTCCAACACTTCACGATAGCGCATGGCAAGACTGTCGAAGATGCAACGGCTTATCTGGCGGTAGCCTTCTGGTATCGGTTGACCAGTCCCCTTGCAATAGTCCTGTATTGCTGAAATCATGCTTGGAGGATTGGAGAAAAGCGTGTCGTCGGGGTTGATGAAAGAACGGAATGCTATCTCCTGTGATGCGTCGGCATTCAGTTTGTTCACGTCGGATGGGGCTTCAGCGCACGTCCATTCCTTGCGGCAACGTTCCAAAAGCCACATTCCACAAATGTTCTTCAAAAAGCGAGTTGTGCCTTCTATACCTCCTTCATTGGTGAAATTATATTTGAAACTCTCTTCTGAAATGATGGCATCGTCAGTCTCTATGCCTAAAAGCGACCAAGTGCCACAACTTAGATAGGCAAATCGTTCATTGTCAGTAGGAACACTCGCAACTGCCGAACCAGTGTCGTGACCGGCTACGGCTATTACGGGAACAGGCCCCAAGCCTGTCAGTTTTTGAACTTCTTCTGTCAATACCCCTACTATGTCAGACGGATTGACATAACGTCCGAATTGACCCTCTTGCAAACCAATCACGTCAATCAAATCCTTGTCAATTCTCTTCGTCCTGGGGTTGAGCATCTGACTGGTGGACAAGATAGTGTATTCGCAGACGGTTTCTCCTGTCAACATGTACGTCAAGGCATCTGGAATAAACAATATCTTGTCGGCAACAGACAATGCGACATCATTGTTCCTGCGCATTGTGCTCAACTGGAATAGCGTGTTGAACTGCATGAACTGAATTCCGGTCTTCTCATAAACTTTTTCTTTGGGAATCAACTTGAAATATTCATCCATGGCATGGTCGGTGTGTGGGTCACGATAGCAATATGGATTACGCAAGACGTTACCGTCTTTACCAATAATTGCAACATCGCATCCCCATGTGTCAATTCCTATCGAAATGATTTCAATACCCTCAGAAACCACTTGTTTCAAGCCACGGATTATCTCATTGTATAAAGCATAGATGTCCCAATAAAAATGTCCGCATACCTCAATGATGGTATTTGGAAAACGCGTCAGCTCGCGCTGCTCTAATTTGCCGTCATGAACACTGCCTAAAATGGTTCGTCCACTGGTAGCGCCCAAATCAACGGCAAAGAAATTTGCAATTTCCATAAATAAATGATAATAAGTCCTAATTGGTTTATGCACAACTTGTCACATATCGGAAAACCTGTGATAAAGTCGAACATCAAATATTGTTATTGGTTAAATACAAGCTGACACAATAAAGCTTTGTATGCTTCACATTGATATAATCTCTCCAGGAATATCACTTTAAAAAAGTACTCCTACAAAATTAACTCTTTTTTTTCAATAAAAAATCTTTATACTCTTTTTTTTATTAAAAATAACCTTATTAACTGAAAAAAACACTAACTTCGCACAAAAATACATGTAGTACATGAATAAAGAAACATTACGTATAGTATATATGGGCACTCCTGACTTTGCGGTAGAATCGCTCAAAGCACTAGTAGAGGGTGGTTATAATGTTGTTGGAGTTGTCACCATGCCCGACAAGCCCAAGGGACGTCATGGAAACACGCTTCAGCCCAGTCCGGTAAAGATTTATGCCGTGGAACATGGAATAAAGGTGTTGCAACCCGAAAAACTCAAGGATGAACGGTTTTTGGAAGATTTGTACGAACTTCAGGCTGACCTTCAAATTGTTGTGGCTTTTAGGATGCTTCCCGAAGTCGTTTGGGACATGCCTCGTCTCGGAACTTTCAATCTTCACGCTTCACTTCTGCCACAATATCGTGGTGCGGCCCCAATAAACTGGGCTGTCATAAACGGAGAAAAGGAAACCGGAGTTACTACCTTCTTCCTCAATCATGACATCGATGCAGGTGAAGTCATAAAGCAGGTGAAAGTACCTATTGCTGATGACGAAAATGTGGGTGACATACATGATAAATTGATGATGGTTGGAGCAAAACTGGTAACTGATACTGTTGACAGGATTATAAGCGGTAATCTCCACACAATCGACCAGGACATTATGGTTGGAGAAGGTGTCGCACTCAAGCCGGCACCGAAAATATTCAGGGATACTTGTCGGATAAATTGGAATCAACCAATGAAGAAAGTTTATGATTTCATTCGTGGTCTGAGTCCTTATCCTGCTGCGTGGACAGTAGTGGATAACGATGGAAAACTGACCGACTTGAAAATATATGAAGCATCGATGGGGGAGGAAGCCAAGGAACTTAAACCAGGCAAGATAGAAACTGATGGTAAGACATTCCTCAAAGTAGCTTCCGCAAATGGATTCATATATCTCAACACTCTACAACTGGCGGGTAAAAATAGAATGAATATCGCCGATTTCCTCAAAGGAGCCAAGATTTCATCCAATACAACACTTTTTTAGTTCTTGAAATGTGTTTTTGATAATGGTGCGCTGATTTGTCAATAGTCGGCAAGCTTGCTTGTGCTCATAAAAAGACAATTTGTTGATAAAAAATCTGTGTACAATTGAAATGCATGAAATTTCTATTATTTTTCTATTGAAATTTTACTAAAAAATCATTAATTTTTCTTAACTTTGCATGATTGAGAAACAATTCCAATAAATTATAAATATTTATAAATCTTTATGGCGAATGTAATTAAACTTAGAAAAGGCCTTGACATTAATCTCGTCGGGAAGCCTGCCAAAGAAGTTGTTACACCGCAAGCGTCTGAAACATACGGACTTGTTCCGGATGCTTTTGTCGGAGTGAAACCTAAAGTGGTGGTGAAAGAAGGGGAAAACGTCAAGGCGGGTGATGCTTTGTTCGTTGACAAATTGCATCCGGAAGTGAGGTTTACTTCTCCTGTCAGTGGTACTGTTACAGCAGTAGCCAGAGGCGACAGACGTAAGGTTTTGAGCATTCAGGTAAAGGCGGATAAAGAACAACAATTCAAGGACTTCAAAACCCTCGACCTTGCTAAGGCAAGTGCTGATGACGTTAAGGAACTGTTGCTCGAATCTGGCCTTTTTGCCTTTTTCATCCAAAGACCATACGCTGTTACAGCCAATCCGGAAGACAAGCCTAAGGCTATCTTTATTTCGGCATTCAACGACATGCCATTGGCAGCTGATTTCGACTTTGTCTTGAATGGTAACGAAAAGGAATTCCAAACGGGAATCAATGCGTTGGCTAAGTTGGCTACAGTCAATATCGGTGCAAAGCGAGGAGCAGCCGTGGCTGTGCTAAAGGCTGAAAACGCTAAGGTGACCGTGTTTGATGGAAAATGCCCTGCTGGTAATGTGGGCGTTCAAATCAACCATGTAGATCCAGTAAACAAAGGCGAAGTGGTTTGGACGATTGCTCCTGAAGAAGTCGTATTCATCGGACGACTGATAAACACGGGAAAAGTTGACTTCACTCGTACTATAGCCGTTGCTGGTAGTGAAATTAAAAAACCTGCTTATGCTAAGGTGAAAGTCGGTCAGCAAATAAAGTCAATTCTTACTGACAATTTGAATTCTGAAGAGCATCTACGCATTATCGACGGAAATCCTCTCACTGGCACCAAGGTGGGAATGGATGACTTCCTCGGAGCGCATACAACTGAAGTAACTGCTATTCCTGAAGGTGACGATGTGCATGAGGCTTTCGGGTGGATTATGCCACGTTTCAAGCAATTTTCCACCTCAAGAACTTATTTCTCTTGGCTTATGGGCAAGAAAAAAGAATATAAGTGCGATGCTAGAATCAAGGGGGGCTATCGACACATGATCATGTCGAATGAGTATGAGAAAGTGTTCCCTATGGATATCATGCCTGAGCAACTCATTAAGGCGATCATTGCCGGAGACATCGATAAAATGGAGGCACTAGGCATTTATGAAGTGGCACCTGAAGACTTCGCCGTAGCTGAATTCGTGGATAGCTCGAAACTGGAACTTCAACGTATTGTGCGCGAAGGACTTGACATGCTTCGAAAGGAAAACGCATAAGTTTTATGTTGATTTTAAATTAGAATTTTTTTCCTTAATGATTAGAATTTTAATTTTTAATTCTTAATTTTTAATTTTATTATAATGGGTTTAAGAAAATTTCTCGACAAGATAAAACCTTCGTTCCAAGAAGGTGGAAAGCTCCATGCATTCCGCTCTGTCTTCGACGGATTCGAAACATTTATGTTCGTACCCAACGAGACTGCGAAAGCTAAAGGGGCGCACATTCATGATGCAATCGATTCGAAACGCATCATGTCGTTTGTTGTGATTGCTCTGATGCCTGCCATGCTTTTTGGTATGTACAACGTCGGATATTGGCATTATATAGCCAACGGAGTTGCGGAACCACAATTCTGGACCTCTTTCTGGTATGGATTTCTGGCGGTGCTACCGAAAATTGCAGTTAGCTACATCGTTGGTTTGGGCATCGAGTTCACTGTTGCACAATGGAAGGGAGAGGAAATACATGAGGGATTCCTCGTCAGTGGTATTCTCATTCCTTTAATCGTGCCAATCAACTGTCCTTTGTGGATTATCGCTATAGCTACAGCTTTCGCCGTCATTTTCGCTAAAGAAATATTCGGTGGAACGGGAATGAATATATTTAACGTAGCACTTGTCACACGTGCTTTCCTCTTCTTCTCTTATCCTTCCACTATGTCGGGCGACAAAGTGTGGGTAAATGAGAATTACATGGATTGCATCACAGGTGTTGCAGGAAACGCAGATTTTTATCAGAATGCCGTTCAAGGATTCACTGGAGCCACACCTCTTGGAGAACTGGCTTCCAGCACGCCGGTCCACTATGATTTCATGGCTACCGTCACAGGACTTATGCCCGGATCTATAGGTGAAACGAGTGTGATTGCAATTGCCCTCGGAGCTATTCTCCTGCTATGCACTGGAGTTGCTAGTTGGAAGACTATGTTGTCTGTATTTGCCGGTGGAACTCTCATGGCTCTTCTGCTTAAATACGATGGACAGGATAATCTTAACTTCCCTTGGTATGAACACCTTACTGTTGGCGGCTTCTGCTTCGGTGCGGTATTTATGGCTACTGACCCTGTTACTTCTGCCAGGACAGAAGCGGGCAAGTGGATATATGGATTCCTCATCGGTGTGATGGCGGTCATCATTCGAGTGCTCAACCCTGGTTATCCGGAAGGTATGATGCTTGCGATATTGTTGATGAACTTATTCGCACCGCTCATCGACTATTGTGTTGTTCAGCGTAATATCAACAAGCGCGCTAAGCGTGCCATTAAAGTAAAGGAGGATTGATATATGGGAAAACTCAATACTAATGGTAATGCATACACCATAATCTATGCGTCGGTCATGGTTATTATTGTCGCTTTCCTGCTTGCTTTCGTAGCTCAATCGCTCGGTCCTACACAGAAAGCAAACGAGGACAACGACAAGAAAAGCCAAATATTGGCTGCTCTGGGAATCGATAAGGATTCCGAATATGATGTGCAGGCCAAGTTCAAGGAACTGGTTACTAACGACATGATTTTTAATGCTGACCCTACAAAACCGGAAAAGGATGGTACTAATGTTGACCAAGATGGCTTCAAAGTAGCAAATAAGGAAATTGCCAAAGACAATAGACCTTTCTATGTGGCTAAGGTTGACGGACAAACCAAATATGTCATTCCGATGACTGGTGCCGGACTTTGGGGAGGTATATGGGGGTATGTGGCTCTTGATGAAGACTGTGAAACTGTATTCGGCACTTATTTCTCTCATGAAAGTGAAACAGCGGGATTGGGAGCACGTATCACCGAAAAATGGTTCCAAGACAGTTTTAAGGGTAAGAAGCTTCATGCCGACAATCCGGAAGAGGTTGCTCTCAGTGTTATCAAGAAAGGCAAAGAGGGTAATGCGAAACCTGAAAATTTTGTCAATGCCGTTACGGGTGCCACTCTCACTTCTAATGGTGTGGATGAGATGATTAAGAAAGGCATAGGAATGTATGCCGACATTTTAAATAATCTTAAACAATAAGGAGGACTAAGAATATGGGTAAATTATTTTCTAAAGAGAATGGCGAAGTATTCAAGAACCCTCTGAACCTGAATAACCCTATTGCAGTTCAGGTACTTGGTATTTGCTCGGCTCTTGCCGTCACTTCTCAACTTAAACCGGCTATCGTCATGGGACTGTCGGTTACCGTCATCACGGCTTTCTCTAATGTAATCATTTCACTCATAAGAAAGACCATCCCTAACAGAATACGTATTATCGTACAGCTTGTTGTAGTTGCTGCGCTTGTCACGATCGTAAGCAACATATTGAAGGCATACGTATATGATGTGAGCGTACAGCTTTCTGTATATGTGGGACTCATCATCACAAACTGTATATTGATGGGACGTCTTGAGGCATTTGCAATGATGAACGGACCGTGGGAGTCGTTCCTGGATGGTATTGCCAATGGACTTGGATATGCCATGATTTTGGTTGTCGTAGGATTTGTCCGCGAACTATTCGGATTTGGTACTATATTCGGATATACTATCATCCCTGACTCTTGGCTGCTCGATAATGGCGGTGGATATCTCCACAATGGTATGATGACTATGCCGGCTATGGCACTAATCATTCTTGGATGTGTCATTTGGGCTCATAGGGCTTATAATAAGGATAAAATACAGTAATTAATCACATACTTAAATTTAAAAACGTAAATTATGGAACATTTTTTTAGTTTGTTCGTTCGCTCGATTTTCGTCGACAACATGATCTTCGCGTTCTTCTTGGGTATGTGCTCTTATCTTGCTGTATCCAAAACCGTGAAGACATCACTCGGACTTGGTGTCGCAGTAACTTTTGTGTTGCTCATCACTGTCCCTGTGGATTATTTGCTACAGACAAAGGTTTTACAACCTCATGGCATTTTCGGTGACCTCGACCTCACTTTCCTCAGTTTCATACTCTTCATTGCCGTTATTGCGGCTATGGTGCAACTGGTAGAGATGGTGGTCGAGAAATTCTCGCCCTCACTATATGCCGCACTCGGTATTTTCCTACCACTCATAGCAGTAAACTGCGCTATTATGGGTGCTTCTCTGTTTATGCAACAGCGTATCCAGCTTGAACCGGCTTCTACACAATATATTGGTGGAGTAGGCGACTGCGTGGCTTACGCTCTAGGCTCTGGTATTGGATGGACATTGGCTATCGTTGGACTCGCTGCCATTCGTGAAAAGATGGCATATAGCGATGTCCCTAAGCCTTTGCAGGGATTGGGTATCACATTCATCACTGTTGGACTGATGGCTATGGCATTTATGTGTTTCTCTGGTCTTAAACTTTAAAACGAAAGGATGTAACTTATGGACATGAACTTTATTTTAGCTAGTGTTGGATTATTCCTGGTTATCACTCTTATTTTGGTTATAATCCTCCTCGTTGCAAAGAAATATTTGTCTCCAAGTGGAAATGTCACTCTTACAATCAACGGCGACAAACAACTCTCAGTGGGACAGGGAAGCAGCCTGCTTTCCACTCTCTCTGAAAATGGTATTTATCTTTCTTCTGCTTGTGGCGGAAAGGGCTCGTGTGGACAATGCAAATGCCAGGTCATAGAGGGTGGTGGAGAAATTCTCGACTCCGAAAAAGGACATTTCACTCGTAAACAAATCAAGGAACACTATCGACTGGGATGCCAATGCAAGGTCAAGGGAGATCTTTCAATCAAGGTGCCTGAATCTGTAATGGGTGTTAAGGAATGGGAGTGTACTGTCATCAGCAACAAGAATGTGGCTTCCTTCATCAAGGAGTTCAAAGTGCAACTACCTCCTGGAGAACACATGGATTTTGTGCCTGGTGCCTATGCGCAAATTAAGATTCCTAAATTTGATATTGACTACGATAAGGATTACGACAAGAACGACATTGGTGAACTTTATGTGCCCGTTTGGGAGAAATTCAATATCTTCTCTTTGAAATGTAAGAATGATACTCCTACGATTCGAGCTTATTCAATGGCTAACTATCCTGACGAAGGTGATATCATTACCCTCACGGTTCGTATTGCTACTCCTCCATTCCTTCCTAAACCTCAGGTAGGATTTCAGCCGGTTAGTCCTGGTATCGCATCATCATATATCTTTAGCCTTAAACCTGGAGACAAGTGCGTGATGAGTGGACCTTATGGAGAATTTGCTCCGGTATTCGATTCTAAGCGTGAGATGATCTGGGTTGGTGGTGGTGCCGGAATGGCTCCGTTGCGTGCCCAGATTATGCATATGCTCAGGACACTGCATACACGTGACCGTGAGATGCATTACTTCTATGGTGCACGTGGAATCGATGAAGTGTTCTTTATGGAAGACTTCCTGGAATTGGAGAAGGAATATCCTAATTTCCACTTCCATCTGGCTCTCGATTTTCCTGACAAGAAAGCAGATGGGCTGGGAGTGAAGTATAGTCCGGGATTCATTGCTAATGTCCTTGGAGATACTTATCTCAAAGCACATGAAGCACCTGAAGATGTGGAATACTATCTGTGTGGACCGCCAATGATGGCAAAGACGGTGCTCGACCTTCTGCATTCACTTGGAGTAGAAGACGATATGATCAGATTCGACAATTTCGGTGGATAAAACAAATGAATAAATGGAGCTGGAATTTTTCCGAGCTCCATTTTTTTTACCAAATCGATCATGGAAGAACGTAAATGAGCGAGTAAAATGGGAAGGTAAGAAACCCTGAAATAATCCAGTCATTGTCTCATGATTGTGACGCAGAAACAATTCGAATTATCAACGCAATGCCAGGCTTGACTCCTGGATTGGTTGATGAAAACCCAGTCAACGCTTCATTTGTACTTCCTGTTACCTTTGCTCTCCCAGATAATACGGGGACAAAACGTTCAAAAAAATAGACCTCAATGTCTTTCCTTGATTAGGATAATGCTCTGATTATTCGTCGGGAGCTTTATAACCAGGTGTTGGTGCTACATAGGCCTCACCTAACGCCTCTTCTGCCTTTTGCTCAAATGGCAGCTTGTGCTCGCCTATACCTTTGATTATGACTTTTTGGCCTAAAGCTGCATATAAATCGTGGAAGGTGCGTATGTCGTTGTCGCGAAGACGGATACAACCTTCACTGTCTCTACCGGGAATTGAGGCTTCGTTGTTGGTGCTTCCATGGATTCCTATGCCTTTAAAACCAGTATCAAGACGGATAAACCAGTCGCCGTATGCCTTCACTTCTCCACGCCCGTCTCCAAAGTCGTGACACCAGTCGGAAGCTGGCTGTATCTGACAAATTGTAAATGGCTTTTCCATGCTGCTCTCTGGAGTGCGGTTGTCGCCACTTCTTGTCTTGGCTTCAGGATTGATGGCATAACATATTGGAAATGAGGCGACGAGAGCGGTATCTGCATCGCATTCATAGACATATAAACGAAATTCACGCTTGGATATGACGATGATGCAGTTTTCCTTGTTCACCTTTTCTTTGTAGATTTGGTTATAATCGCTTATGTCCGCCACATTGTAACTCTTTTCGCCAAAATCAACGGACTTCATGGGAATTTCTTTGTCTTGACCTAGGATTCCAGGAACCTGAATTTCTTCCCTGTCTTCTGAATCCATGTCAGATGAATTTAAGTCTTTGTTCCCACCTCCACAACTGAGGAGTGTAAATCCAAACATCAGTATGGATGTCATAAACAAAAAGATGTTTTTTACCATTTTTTTTGAATTAAATACGACAAAAGTATTTGTTGCTGTATCAATAAAAGAAGAAATAGCTGATTAGTATTGCTGCAATGATTCCAGCCAAATCGGCCAATAGGCCACAGCTTACAGAATAACGGTATTTCTTTATTCCTACGCTGCCAAAATATATAACCAATATCTTGAGTGTCGTGTCTGTACTTCCTTGAAGCACACTTGAAACATGACCTATGAAAGAGTCTGGGCCATACGTTTGCATGGCTTCAAGCATCATGCCCCGAGCTGCACCACCGTCCAAGGGCTTCATCATGGCAACTGGCACTGCGGCAACAAAATCGCTGTTAAGACCCATAGAATCTACACACCAAGTCAAACCTTCCTGGACCAAGGTCATGGCGCCGGAGGCTTTGAACACGCCTATTGCCACAAGGATGGCAAGAAAATAAGGGATGAGGCTTACAGCCACGTTGAAACCTCCCTTTGCACCAGAGATGAATGAATCATATACGTTCAGTTTCTTTTTCCATCCGTAGCATATAAATAAAATTATTGCTCCAAGAATCAATATGCTCGTGAGAACACGGCAGAATGTCTGCATCTCGTCGTTGCTCATTCCATGGATTGACCAAAACAAGGCGGCTACCAATGCCGCCACGGCTGCGAACAATACGAGAAACGCTTTCTTGAATAAGTTGATCTTCTGATGGATAGACACTGTTATCAATCCTACGAGTGTTGAACACATGGTGGTAAGCAAAAGGGGAATGAACACGTCTGTTGGGTCGGCAGCACCCATTTGCTGGCGATAGGCCATTATGCTTATTGGTATGATGGTAAGTCCAGATGTGTTCAACACGAGGAACATGATCATGGCATTGGTCGCCTTCTCTTTTTCTTTGTTCAGTTCTTGAAGTTCTTGCATGGCCTTCAATCCCATCGGAGTGGCTGCATTGTCCAAACCTAACATGTTGGCACTCATGTTCATGAATATCGAACCGAGGGCAGGATGGTCTTTTGGCACTTCCGGAAACAGCTTCGACAAAACGGGGCTAAGAAATTTTGCCAATCGTTTCACCATTCCGCTGTCTTCGCCAATTTTCATTATGCCCATCCAGAATGTCAATGTGCCTGTCAGGCCTATAGCCATTTCGAACGCGGATTTCGACATGTCGAAAGTGGCATCCATCATGCTTGGCAATGTATCGGCGTTACCCATTATAAACTGATTGAACAAGCCAACTAAAAGACCTATCACAAATAGGCCTATCCATATATAGTTGAGTACCATAGACTATTTCTCTTGTGTAATTTTATGCAAATATATACATTTTATTTGATTAGCAATCACGTTTTATTCTTTTCTTGATAATTTCCTGTTGACATAAATCACTTAACTCAGCCATGTCTTCAGACGGAAATATAACTGTTCCTGATTCTTGAACAACCACCAACGTTTAAATGGAACATAGCCTAATTTCATGCGTAAATGGGTTGACAGGCGATGACTCTCTATCGTCTTTATAATTTCCTTGAACTTCTCTTTTATCTGTTTTCGCTCTTTTTTTGTGAACTCTTTCTTATGAAGGTAATAGAAATAGTAACTGTCAACTACCATTAGCCAACGATGTGTCTCATAAAAATCCAAAATCTTCTCGCTTTCCTTGTATTTGCCCAACATGCCTTCATGACGCTCTTCCTCAAGCAAACGCTTCATGTTCAGATTGGCAAACATCAGGTCAAATCTTAATACCGACGATTTTCCGGTCATCGACTCGAAATGTTTCAGATAGAAATATTCACCATCACATAAAACTACATTTCTGGAATGCAGGTAATGAAGACGACTCGTATTGTCATCACTGTAAAGACGGCAACTGGTGTCGTAGGGATATGTCTTGTGTATTTCAGAACGAACCATGTAAAGACCATGAAGACTGAAATCCAGGCTGAGGAAAAAGGCGTCTTTGCCCTTCAGCTTCTTTTCAGAAGTCTGGTTTGAGTATTCTTCTATCTTCAAATCCTCTTCTGAACTTTGAGGGTAGCACATCATCAACTTAAACACAGCACAGTCGCAGTCAGGGTTCTCTTCCAACGCTTTATAGGCTTTCTCCAAGGAGTCGGGAGCAAACCAGTCGTCGCTGTCAAGCATGGTGATGTATTTACCGTCTGCTATCGCCAAACCTGCATTACGAGCGATTGCCTGACCCTGATTCGACTCTTGACGAATCACGGTAATGCGTGAGTCTTTGTCGGCATATTCTTTTAGGATGTCTGGAGAGCCGTCTGTAGAACTGTCATCTATGCAGATGATTTGGATATCATTCAAGGTCTGACCGGTCAAGGAATCCAAACACTTGCGAAGATGCTTCTCGTCGTTATAAACTGCTGTCAATACACTTACTTTACTCATCGTCTTTATGGAATTTTTGTTTTATTTTTTTTATGAAATCGGTTTCTTTCCACAGAACATATAAGGAGAGGGTCAATGAACTCAGAAGAAGGATAATGCAAATTGTCCATCTCTGCCAGCCTGAAAATGTTAGACTGAAATAAATGGTTGTCGATAATAGGACAAACTGAAGAATATAAAGCCACAGCCTGCGAGTGGAAAAGCGGTACTTGTAGCGCCAACGGTATATCAGATAGACCATCATAAGGTCCATGAAACCACATGAAGAAAGCATGAATCCTGTGCCAAGCAAACCCCAATGGATATATGAATAAGGTACCAATATCATCACAGCTACATCATAAACTATCTCCGTGAACATATACATCATCGAATCACCGCGGGCGAGGGAAAGATAACCGATTGGAAGGGAAAAGGCACGGAAATACATGAAGAGCATCGCACCTATTGCCATTGGAATGCTTTCTACAAATTCTCCTGTATAAAGCAGAGGAATAAGTGTTGGCATGGCCATTACGAAAAAGATGAGAAAGGGAGATATAAGAAGCACGCATACTTCAATCTGACGGTTTACGGTTATATTCTGTCTGTTCACATCCTTACCGGTTGCCGAAAGACGAGGAAAATAGTCGGCTTCAAGGGCGGAGAATATTATTGCGGCATACGACACGGCTATAACATAACCGCTGTTGTAAAGACCCACGTCGGCCTCGCTTCCGCTGTTCAGTATCTGAAGACGTATGACGTATTCGGCACCCTGACCAAACAAACCTGCCAGGATAAATCCTATACCGAGTTTTATTATAGGTATTCCGCGTAAGAGATTTGAACGGGAACTAAGGTCTATCTTATAAGGAAGAAGGCGGGTGGAGTAATGAAGATGAACCCACAAATAGCAAATGTTGCTTAACAACAATGCCCAAACGATACCCATGCGACCCAAAATGATGAAAATCGGGCAGAATATGAGGAAAGTCGATAAGGCTAACAAGAGTGACACTTTGGTGACGCTCTTCAATTGCTTGCAACCCTTTAGTATTGCCATCTCACCTCCTGTCAATGCCATTAGAAAGACTACGGCTAACAAAACCAACTTGTTCCAGAAGTCATTGATATGAGGTAAGATACCAGTACCAGGATGAAGATAACAAAACAGCAAGACGAAAAAACCAACCAAAATGCCTAATATTCCTGATAAGACGCTAAAACTTCGCACTGTGCAAGCATAATCACGAAGACGTTCGGCGTCGCCTTCTTCGTGAACCTCTGAAATGTGCTTTACACCGCTCATCGGAATACCGAAGTTCGTAGATTGGTTCAGCAAGTTGGCTGCAGTGTTATACAAACTGAGAACACCAAGACCACTGGGACCAAGAAAGATTGCGGCAACCTTGTTCCGAAGGATATTCATCAGTATGTTCAACACCTGAACGATGCTGAATATACCGGTATATTTCAATATGTGGCTGAAACTTGTATGCTTATCCGTATTTGGCGTGGGGCTCATGAAATATGACAAATTTGCGTATGCAAATTTAACGATTTTTTATCATTTATATTGCAATTTTCATTACCTTTGTAATCTATACCATAAATATTAGTGAAATCTTTTTAAACTATATATGAAAATAGTTGTTCTTGATGCATTTACGGTAAATCCGGGAGACATTGATTGGAAACCTTTGGATAAATTGGGAGAACTGGTCATTTATGACAGAACTCCAAAAGAACTGATTGTTGAAAGATGCAGAGGGGCGGAAATGGTTTTGACAAATAAGGTCATCCTTGATTCCGAAATTCTTAACCAATTGCCGAGACTCCTTTACATCGGTGTGCTGGCAACGGGATTTAATGTCGTTGACTTGGAAACGGCTGCTCGACAGAATGTGGTGGTCACCAACATACCGGCATATAGCACCGACAGCGTGGCACAAATGACTTTCGCACATATTCTCAATATATATAATCGTGTGGATGATTATGCATGCATGAACAGGAATGGGAAATGGCAAAATTCAGCTGATTTCACTTATTATAACCATTATTATCATGAACTGGCTGGTAAGACTATTGGAATTGTGGGATTGGGAAATACTGGCATGGCAACAGCCAGGATTGCGATTGCATTTGGAATGAAGGTGAAAGCCCTGACTTCGAAAACACCAGACCAGCTGCCACAAGGAATAAAATCTGTAGAGATTGATGATTTGTTCGAAAACAGCGACATAATCAGTTTGCATTGCCCTCTTACTGATGAAACACGCCATATTGTCAACAAGCAACGACTGGATGCCATGAAGGAAAATGCTGTAATAATTAACACAGGTCGTGGACCGCTTGTCAACGATGCCGATTTGGCTGAAGCCCTAAACAATCGCAGGATACTGGCTTATGGTGCTGACGTCATTACACAAGAACCACCTACAAATGGAAATCCGCTTCTTCATGCGAAAAATGCTTTTTTCACCCCTCACATTGCTTGGGCTACTTCCGAAGCCAGAATTCGACTCATCAACATTGCTGCACAAAATGTCAAGGCATTCATCAAAGGACATCCCGAGAATGTGGTTACATGAAAATGTAGTTGCCTGAATCTCAAGCAATACACATAAACGCCATTGCTTCAAATAGAACCTAATACCGTACGGTAATGTGGAAACATGGTTGTTTCCTTTCATGTTTCACAAAGCATTTGCCATCCATTCGAAGGTCATAAAGAACTTCGGCTAGAGTTAGTTTCAACTCGTCGCTTCGCCATTCAGCACTGTCAACTGGAGTTGGTATGCCTGTAAGAGGCATGAATCTACTGTATGTGATGTCGAATGTCGTTCCGTAACTGTGGCATGAGTCATCAGTGGCGTTACGGTTGCGTTTGCGGAGCTTTTCTACGTCTTCTGTTGTTCGTAAAACCGAAGACACTATCGGAAGATATGGCTTGTAGCCTTTTGAACGAAGTGAATCAAGGAAATTAATGGATATGTCGTTCAAAAGTTCTTTTGCCGAAGGCACAAGATATGGCATTGAATATTTCAATTTGTCAAGAACGAAGAATGGAGAGTCTTCTATATTCAATACTTCATGTCGATTGGCCATCTCCAATACGTCATCGTGGCATTTGACGGGGTTTATGCCAAATTTGTTGGCGGCGAAGATATGCTGTTGTTGGGTATCAGCAAAGCATTCGTCATAGTTCCATATCTTACCGCTCATACGATATAGCCTTGTGTTTTTGTTAATGCTGTCGGGTATTGTTATTTCGGGTCCTTTATCATCATGGGCAGTTTCTTTTGCTTTTACATCTGGGGGGATGGGACGGTCGGTTTTCTCAGGATTGGATTCATCCGCTTCTTTGTCTATATCCACCTTTTCTGTCTCCGTAGGCAATAAGTTGGTGGCTTTCAGGTTGTCATAAGAAAGTATCCCTACGTCAAATAAATGACGTATTCCTGCTAATAACAACACCACTGCCATGAATATTCCTATAAACTTGAGAGTCGTTCTCCTGTCTTTTGTTTTCAATGTATATAACCTTAAATTTTAGGCAATTGCCCTACAATCAGCCATTGCTCAAATTCTTCCTGAATGTTCAATCATCTCGCGTATGTGAGTATTCAATTCCTTGTTGTTCCTTAATGCACTTATGTTAAGATGCATTCGCCAACGCCAATAGTGACGTGGATTCGATGGGATATTTATGCGTTCGCCTTTGCTGTCCGGATTTCTCACTCCCTCGTCAATTGAAAGCCAGTCTTGAAGTGAGAGCAAGCAAAGCATCGAAGGGCTATAGAGATGCCTGTTTACTATCTTCTCGCACAACCATCCAGGCAATACTTTTGGAGCAATGCCGTCAATCTGAAGCGATTGATTGAAATAACGCTGGCTACGTTCATGGTCTTCTTCCCACCATTCGCGGAGAGTGCTCATGTCGTGGGTAGATATTGTGGAAACTGAAAGGTAGGGGTTTTTGCTCAAGTCACCGAATTCCACTCCATAGGCTTTTGGCATGCTCTGGATTTCCAAACTTAATATTCGGAGCTCCGACATTAGGTCGGGAACACAGGATGGCACCATGCCTAGGTCTTCGGCGCATACGAGCATGTGAGTGCTTTGGGTCAGCATAGGCAACTTCTTCATGGCCTCGTCATACCAGTATTTGTCATGACGCTTGTAATAATATTCGTTATAGAGGTTGTCGAATGCATGTTTCTCGTTGTCAGAAAGATATTCGTAGGCGAGGTCTTTTTGAGCGTTGATGCGAGGGTGGTAACCATGTGGATTGTTGGGGTCAACCACGAAGAGGACATTGCTGATGAGACGATACAGACCATCACGTATGGTCAGGCTCTCTTCGTCGTCCTTGCCATGGAACTCGTGCTCTACCTTGCGTTGAGTATCGTAATCCGACTTAAGTTTGTATAAGCCGTTCAGACCGCCAAATGCGTTATATGTGGCTCCTTCGGTGGAATTTCCCACAGCATCAAGATATAACATCTTTACCATTTCTGCCCTGTAACCGAATATCCGATATACTATGTCGTCATTGATATATGGACGAGTCATCAAGCTGCGGTTAAAATGGAAACCATAATTCTCAATCTCGCTCTGACTGTATGGTAGGGAAGGGGAGAAGTGACCCAACAGGCCATGAACTGAATGAAGGGGTATTTCCCAGATGCGGAAAAAACCAAGAACATGGTCTATCCGATAGGCATCGAAATATTCCGACATCTTCTTGAAACGGTCTTTCCACCATGAATAATCGTCTTCTTTCATCATGCGCCAGTTATAGGTCGGAAACCCCCAGTTTTGTCCGTTTTCAGAGAAATCATCTGGTGGGGCGCCAGTCTGACTGTCCATGTTGAACAGGTGTGGCTCGCTCCATGCTTCAACACTGCAACGGTTAATGCCAATTGGTATGTCGCCCTTAATAATCACGCCGCATGATTTTGAATGTTCGTGAACGCCGATTAATTGCTTGTGAAGCATGAATTGGATGAAATAATACAACGCAATCTGATGATAATGACTGCTTTTAGGCGAACACAGTTTGTTTATGCCGGATTTGTTGTAAATATGGTGTGATGGCCAGTTGTTGAAGTCTGCTGTGCCGTGAAGGTCGCGGAGATAACTGAATGCTGCGTAAGGAATCAGCCACGTCCTATTCGAAGCGAAGAAATCCTTGTATTCATCACTTGACGACACATTGTCCCATTCTTGGTCGAACAGTTTTCGGAAGTAGTCCATCTTGACCTTTATGCTTGCCTCATAGTCCATCTTAGGATTACGGTTCAACTCCTGCTGTGCTATCAGGAATTTCTCCATGTCCAGCTTGTTTGCCAATGGAGGCAATGCTCGTATGTCTGCATAAAGGGGGTGGAAAGCATATATGGATATGGAACTGTAAGGATATGAGTCTGTCCAGCTGCCCGACATCATGGTGTCGTTGATTGGAAGTATCTGAACAACATGCATTCCCACTTCGCTCGCCCAGCTTATGGCTTCTTTAAGGTCTCCGAAGTCACCAACACCGAAACTGTGCTCGCTACGCAGAGAGAACACTGGTATCACAACTCCGGCACTCTTCCAGTTCGTAACAGCGAATCGAGGGCTTGAGTCGGTCTTAACCCATGTCTGTTCCATCCCGTTTATGGGGGTGTTGCCTATAAGGCGGTTGGAACCTTCCTCCCATAACTCGATAGAGTTGTCATTGCCGATTATAACGTATTTGTATTCGATAGGGTGGAATATGCTGTCTGTGTCTAAGTTAACACACCATTCTTGAACACCTACCAACTTCATTTCTACAGCTTTTTCCCAATTTCCCAATTGACGGATATTGCCAATGATTCCCAAACGTTGGTTCTTCGTTAACCTTGGTTCTACCACTCGTAATTGGAGAGTGGATGGATATTGTTGCAATTCAGAGAAATCGGTGTGTGGATGGCTACCGCCTATTTCTGTGAATGCCGAGGTAAACAATGGAAGGTTGTCGGGAATTGGACGCCAAAAATCATCTATCACAAACACTCGCTCGGTAAATGTCGGTTTGTCTGGCTTGCATAAGTTTTTTATATATATGGTGTGGGGGGAAACCTCCCATTCGCGCCATACCAGTTTGTCATTCCGGTAGAGCATGTAATAATAATACAAGCGATCTTTCTTTGAAGGACTTAGTTTTAAGGTGCAACTCCATGTTATGCCATCGTTAGTGAACAACTTGTAATCGTTGTTTTCAATGTGTATGCGAAGGTCTTCACCCCATTGAGTGTGGTATTCTATCGAGAACTGGAATTTCATCGTGATGACTATAAAGATAGTTGGTTTTAATTAAGTTTCACTTGTATGTTTAATCATTGGACATTATTGTGTAAGATGTCCATTTTGATCATGCAAATGATTCAACTGGCGAAACTGCTGTTTTATATATAATGATTATTACTGCTTGAAGGCAATGCTCAATTCTTCAAAATATTGAATTGTCAGATATCTTCTTGCATAAGTTTGTCAAAGAAAGAATCCAAGTCCTTGTCAAGATCTTTCATCAGTTCATCACCTATGATGAAAGTGGAATTGTCCACAATGAATATGTCTTCCATGGTGTCATCGTCCTCATATACGAAGGAGAATGGACGGAATATGTTGAATTTGTCGAAGACTTTGGCGGAATTCATTTGCTGAAGTAACGAACGAAGGCTTTCCTTGATAGACGTTCGCAAACTTTCCATGTCGGCTTCTTCATCTACCGATACTAGAGTGGCTTTGGATAACCGCAAATCATTGTCGTCAACCATGGTCAATTCATTCGTGTCACTATCGAAATGAATGTAGAAGTCAGTAATCTCTTCGTCTGAATAATTGCCGGAAATCTTGTCAATGGCGCGTTCCAAGAAAAAACGGATTGCGTCGTCTGTTGGTGATGTCATACTCATTATGTGGTATTTTAAATTAATTTGAATCTCAAATAATTATGATTTGATTCCAATTCGGTTAGCTGCTCTTGATCCTATATGAATGTTGTTCTGGCATGAAAAGTGCTTGTTGCTCTAATAAATATCACACGATTTGAGCAATTTGCTTACCATAGTAATATGCAGTTCGATGCCTGATGACCGATTGGGGATTAACATCTATTCCAGTTCCAAAGCCTGACCTATTTCTTGCAATTCATCGCGTATTTCCTTAAGTCGGCTTATTACTTCAGCATTTATGTTTGTGGCGTTTTTATTGCGTTTCAATACGTTACGTGCTCCTTCGAGTGTCATGCCTTTGTCTTTGACAAGATAATGAATCTTGCGAACCTCCTCTATGTCTGATTCTGTATATTGGCGTATGTTACGTCCTGCCTTTTTCGGCTTGAGAGAAGGAAATTCCTTCTCCCAAAAACGCAAAAGGGTATCTGTCACTCCAAACATCTTGGCAACTTCGCCTATGGAGTAGTAAATCTTTAGTTTCTTGTCTTTCTTCAATGCCATGTTGTGCCGTCAGTTCTTTACTGGTATGTTCTTCAGCATTTCAACCACAAAATTGTAGAATTTCTCAACTGAAGGGATGTGGCAACGCTCGTCAGGGGTATGTGGAGATAGGAGAGTAGGGCCAAACGAAGCCATGTCCATTTCTGGATATGTAACTCCTATTATGCCACATTCAAGACCTGCATGGCATACCTGTACGATTGGTTTGGTGCCGAACATTTTCTCATATACCTTCGACATGTTGGCAACTAATGGAGAACTGGTGTTTGGTTGCCAACCACCATAACCACCAGAGAATCTAACTTCGAAATCGGCAAGCTCGAAACAGTCTTTCAGAGACTTGCATAAATAATCCTTCATCGTGTCTGTTGCGCTACGGGCTAGGATTCCAATGTCGATTGTACCACCTCCGGCGTTGATTATTGCCAAGTTGGACGAAGTCTCCACGATGTCTGGTATCGTCGGTATGAAACGAAGTACGCCATCATGTGCCGCCATCACCGAACTTACCAAATCGTCCTGCACGTCTTCTGGCATGGCTTTGCTTGGCATCGCGCATGATTCAAGCTGTATCAGGATATTGTTGTTTTCTATTGCTTCGAATTCTTCGTTGAATACCTTGCTGCAAGTGGCAACGATGGATTTCAACTCGTCCACATGTGTCTTTGGTACTAGCAAAACTGCTTCTCCTTCGCGAGGGATGGCATTGCGCATGTTTCCACCATTCCATTCGCATATCCAGCCTGCACCGGCGTCTAGAATCTCTGATAGCATACGTGCCATCAACTTGTTGGCGTTTGCACGACCTTCGTTTATCTCAAGTCCTGAGTGACCGCCACGAAGACCCTTGATAACCAGCTTGTAGGATTCTATGCCTTCTGGATTCACGTCCATCTCTTCGTATTCACCGTGAACTTCCACATCCTGACCTCCGGCACAGCCAATCGTTATCTCGCCCTCGGTCTCTGAATCAAGGTTTAGCAAGTATTTGCCGGTTAGTGTGTCCGATGCCAAACCAAATGCACCATACATGCCTGTCTCTTCGTCAGCGGTAATAAGTACTTCAAGAGGACCATGGGCAACGCTGTCGTCTTCGAGAATTGCCATCGCTGCTGCTACGCCCATTCCGTCGTCAGCTCCAAGGGTGGTGCCTTTGGCGCGTACCCATTCGCCGTCTATATATGTTTCAATCGGGTCGGTCTCAAAATTATGGTTACTCTCCTTGACTGCTTGGGGAACCATGTCCATGTGGGCTTGGAGGATGGCGGTCTCTAGATTTTCATAACCGGGAGTTGCGCCTTTGCGCATAACTACGTTGCCGGCATTGTCGATAAATGCTTCAGCACCATGCGCCTTACCAAAATCTACCAAATATTTTGCAACTGCCTCAATGTGTCCTGATGGTCGAGGAATCTGGGTCAATGCATGAAAGTTTTTCCACACCAACTGTGGAGCCAAGCTTGTTATTTCCATAATATAATCATTTTAAGTGTTAATATGCATTCATATTCTACAAAGTTAATGAAAAATATCATAAACTCATCCTATTTTACAAAAAATATTTTCTTTTTGCTGTAGAGACTGTTAAAGAGAACGTAGAGACTAATTTCATTCCCAATCAATCCTGCACAATCCTAACTTGTCACCACAATCACAATTTGTCATAATCTCATCCACAAATAATCGATAGGAGGAAAAGTGACTCATTCTTTTGGGGAAGTGAAGGAAAGACATATAAGTGAGAAAACTCCTAAAAGTGGAATCAAGGCTGTTTGTAGCGTGTGGACAATCAGGACGAATGTCTCACCATTTACCGCCGACACGCCGTAAAGAACCAATATCGTCTTTACGGCGAAATGCCAGGGACCAAGACCGTTCGGCGTTGGGACTATTACGGCGATGCTACCAACCACAAACGCTACGAGGGCTACTGCCAGTCCCAAATTCTCTGAAAAAGAGAAACAGAAAAAAGTAATGTAAAAATGCAAGAAATAACTCACCCAAATCCCCAAGGTATAAGTCACGAACAACCATTTCCGACGAACCGACTTTATGGATTTTATGCCCGAAAGGATGTCGTTTATGATCGTTCGGAAATGTACGTAGGATGTCATCTTCTTCCATAGCCAATATAGAAAGAAGATTGTGATTGTCAAACAGATGCCTGTTACGATATAGCCGGTTGTGGTGAATTGGGAGAAGAATTTATTAAGGTTGGTGCCGGTCTTTGCGAAAAATCCCATGAACTTGCCAAATTGGGAGATAATGACCACAGCCACTATAAACATGATAAGAAGCGTATCAATGATGCGTTCTGTCACCACCGTGCCAATGGACTTAGCGAACGACACTTTGTCGTAGCGACTCAAAACGCCACAACGAGCCACTTCGCCAACACGGGGTATTAGAAGGCTTGAAGCATAGGAGATGAACACGGCATGGATACAGGTGCTCTTGCGGGAATGCTCCCCAAGAGGTTCAAGACTCTGTTGCCAACGCAGACCGCGAAACAATTGTGCCGTAACACCGAACACCATGGACAACAGCATGAAACTCCAGTCCATTTCGTTGCTCACAACTTCCTTTATCTGGCTAAAATCAAATCCACGGTACATCCACCATAGAATCCCACATCCTAACAACAGCGACAGGACTACATTCAATATGTTACGAACTTTTGTCTTTCCCAATTGGAACTCGATTTTGTGATTTTGACTTTTTATGTTATCTTTGCATTGTAAAGACATTGCAAAGGTAGTTATTTATATTTAATTAATAAGCAAACTCACTTCATTTTTAATTATTATTTCTAATCAAACATATCGGTTTTCATGCAAGTACGTCCAAAAAAATCTCTTGGTCAGCATTTCCTGACAGACCTCCAAATTGCTAACGATATAGCAGATACTGTTGATGTCTGTCCAAACTCTCCGATTTTGGAAGTCGGACCCGGAATGGGGGTACTTACACAGTTCCTCATCAAAAAGCATAGGGAACTGAAAGTAGTGGAACTTGACCGTGAATCTGTGGATTTTCTTAAGAAGAAAATGCCGGAACTTGATGACAACATCATACAGCAGGACTTTCTTGAAATGCGTCTTGATGAAATATTTGCTGGCAAACCATTCGTGCTTACCGGTAATTATCCATATAACATTTCAAGTCAGATATTCTTTAAGATGTTGGAATATAAGGACCTGATTCCATGCTGTACTGGAATGATACAGAAGGAAGTGGCTGAAAGATTGGCTGCAAAGCCCGGAAACAAAACCTATGGAGTACTTTCTATATTGATTCAGGCATGGTATGATGTAAACTACCTCTTCACGGTTAATGAGTATGTGTTCAATCCTCCGCCTAAAGTGAAGAGTGCTGTCGTACGCCTAACACGAAATGGGAAAACGTCTCTTGGGTGTGATGAAAAACTCTTTCGTCGCATTGTGAAAACTGTATTCACCATGCGACGAAAGATGATGCGAAATGGAATGAAGCAAATTCTGGGAAACGGCCATCCTATGCTAAATGAACCGCTCATGACAAAACGCCCCGAACAACTATCCATCGTTGATTTCATTGACCTCACAAAACAAGTGGAGAGCGTCTTGGGTGAGAAGAATTAACTTCAATCATTCTTTCACAAACCTCAAGCACAATCCTACGTAAACAAGCAATATCACGTTCATCATGAGGGCATAAATGATTGCGGGAATCGCAATGAGTTCATTGTTGAATACCAACGGACTACATGCTATTGTTATGGCTTGGGCGGCATTCTGCATACCAACCTCGATTACTATCGTTTTGCGCTCTTTATCCTTCAAATGCATTATATATGAAATCAAGGCCCCACATACTATTGCAACTAGAATATAGATACTTATAGAGGGTCCCAATGTGGAGAATTCGTTTATGATGGTGCCCTTGTGCTGAATGAAGAAAATAGAGGCCAGCAAGATTAATGCGGGAAAGGCTATCTTTTTAAGGACAGAATGGATTTTTTGGGCTGTGTGGGGCTTATAATGGCGGACAATCAAACCAACAAGAATCGGTATTGCCATCAATACGATGTTCTGAACCAATAGATTGCCTACTGGTAAGGTTACATTTGTCGATGTCCCTAAAGATGACGTGAACCACAACATGATAATTGGCAATGTAATAAGTGTTATTATGCTGCTGAAAGCAGTTAAGGTAACCGAC
>FLNY01004238.1_pt1 | contig 97682 bp, 55 predicted proteins | sample 1140381 | NCBI WGS metagenome assembly FLNY01 (sample SAMEA3878172, study PRJEB12797) | bioreactor metagenome | biome: Moose rumen | place: Sweden | collected 2011-10
CAGGAGGACGATTTTGAGGCAGATGTCTTGCCATTCGCAGTAGGTCCGAGGTAAATTCTAAGGCTCTTTGAAGTAACTTCTCAGCCAATTCTCAGTAACAGCTATACAAATTCTCTATAAGATCTCTATAAAATCACTATACTATAGAATACGGTTCTTATAGAGATCTTATAGAGAATTGATATAGTTCGTACTTAGTTTTTATTGAGAAGTTACTGAAAACTTACTTAAATGTTACTGAATACTGACCTTGCTCCCTCAGCTGAAAGTGTTTGCGTGGGGCGTTTTTTCCTGACTTCGTCATTGCGCCTCCCAAAATTTATTAATAAGAATGAGAGCGGCGCTTCGTTTAAGATGGTGCGTCGCTCTTTTTTGCCGTCGGCAGACCGAATAGAACTGTTTGGTTCATGAGGGTGTGTCGAAAAGGAAAGAAGAGAAACGCGGCACGACGTGTTTGGATTTCCCACGCATGGGAATTCTATCTGTCAAGCCTGGGCTTCTTTTTGGGGAAATAGGTCGGTTATTATCGGACAGCAACAAAAATTCGGGCGAAGACCTGTTCGGTCAACGCCCGAATTGCGATGGATGTATTTCCTAATTACATACTCTTTCCTACCACGACGTTGGAGTTGCCCGTGACTTTGGCATTATTGCCGCCGCCGAAGACATTGCCGGTGATGTCGGCACCCTCCACGGTGTGCGTGCGCTCGGCCTCTGTCGCGTCTTCGGGCGATACGAAGATGATGCTCTCGCCCGTCTGCGTGCCGACCAGCACGTTGGTGTTGCCCACCACTTCGGCCTCGTTGCCGCCGCCGAAGACGGTGCCGATGGCGCCTATCTTGCCCGACTCATGCGTGGGCAGGGTGACGCTCGAGCCGTCGGCGTAGGTGATGGTCGAGCCGGGATATGTCCAGGGCGAATAGGTGGAGCGCAGGCCGGTCACTTCGTTGATGTTCACCGTAGGATTGCCCGTCACGACAGCCGTTGAGCCAAGACCGCCACCGAAGACGCGGCCGATGCTGGTACAAGACTTGATGTTGATGGTCGGGTCTGTCTTGCCAGCCGGGGTTGTATAGGCAGCCTGGTTGCCGCAGCCATAGAGCTCGCCAATAGTGACAGGCTTACATCCCGTTTCTTCGATGTTCACGGTGATGGAGCCGCTGATATCGCCGCTGATATTGTTACCGCCGAAGACGCGGTCGAAGTGTCCGCTCGTGATGGTCAGCACGATGTCACCACCCACAGGAGCTGCCTTGGCACCGCCGTAGAGTTCGTTCATCGAAGTGATACATCCCAGCTTCACCTCTGAGCCGCCGGACATGTAAGCCTCGTTGCCGCCGCCGTAAACCTCGCCCACCCATAGCGGACAAGTGCTGTTCTCGTCGAGGTAAGCCACCGAAGACTCACGGACATCACCCTTCGTGTTCGAACCGCCAAAGATGCTGTGTATCGTACCACCCAGCACATCCACCGAAGCCTTACCTGTTCCATAATTTGCTCCTCCGAGCATACCGACGTCGGCACCAGGGTTGGGCAAGTAGTTCAATCCGCCGTCGTAGCTGATACGGTCCTTGCCGTTACCGCCACCAAAGAGGTAGTCCACCTCATAGCAGCCCAGCATAATCACAGCGGTAGAAGGAGTGGCTGCTGCATTGCCGCCACCATAGACATACTCGATGCTGGCCTCGTCGCAACCATCAATCAACACTTGCAGCGGCCTATTTGTGGCATCGTGATTGGTGGTGTACTGTCCCGTTGCGTTGGTGTTCCACGGTTCGTATGCCGCTAGGTTGCCGCCGCCATAGACAGCCTGCACCTCGTAGGTGTCGGTGTCTTTATCAGGCTTGATGTTGTTGACGGCATAGGAACCTTCAGTAGCTGTTACACCCGTAGTCTTAGCCACCCTCACCAGCACCGTACCTTGCGGCGTGCCGTTGAGGTTGTTGCAGCCGAACACGCGACCGGAGGCCGGAATGTCGTTTTCTTGATCATCTTTCTTCGTAGTGAGATAGAAGGCTGTGCCGTTGAGCGTCACGGTGACGTCGCCGCGCACCAGTGCTCCGGCGTTGGCAATCTCTGCCGGGGTGGCCCCTGCGGGAGCTATCACTCCCTGTCCGCCGCCGTATGCATCGCCCAGGATGATACCGCCAGTGAGATTGACTTTCGTTGTGGCAAAGACATCCTCCGAGGGATTGCCGTAGGTGCCAGTGTTACGCTTGTCGTGGACGTTGGTGTTGGCAATGGCGCCACCGCCATAGACATCGCCGGCTATCAGTCCGCCGAGGATGTTGACAACCACGTCGTGGTTCACCAGTCCGGCAGTGGGCGAAGATATGTCGCCGGCACCGCCGCCATAGACATTGCCGTCTACTTTGGCCGTTCCGTTGATGGTGACATCGGTGTTGCGACGCACGTGACCGGCATTACCGCCGCCGAAGACATTCTGGAAGACATGACCTCCGCTGACGTTGACGAGTGTGTTCTTGACGTAGGCAGCCTGCTTGTACTCCTCTTTGGGGCTGGCCACACCGCGGCCCGAGCCATAGACAGAGCCGTGGATGGCTGAGGTGCCGAGAATGTTGACGGTTGCCGTACCTGTGAGGAAGCTGCCGTCGGGCTGCGCTTCCTCGTCGGCTTCGCCCACCGAGGCCAGCGAGCCGCCGCCGTAGACATCGCGCCAGACGGTGCCGCCCGTGATGTTGACCGTCGTGTTGCCACGCACCTTGCCAGCCGTCTCACTGATTTGTGCATGCGGATGATCCACGCCACGGCCTGAGCCATAGACATTGCCGGCATAGATGGAGGTGTTGGCCTCACTGCCTATCTCGCCGCCACTGATGTTGATCTGGGTGTCTTCCCACACGTGGCCGTTCTCTCCCGAGCCGAAGACCGAGCCGAAGAGGTGGCCGTCGCCGCTGATATCGACATGGGTGGAATGGGTGTAACCCATCTGGCGGTACTGTATGTCGACCTGTTGGTCGTCTTCTGTATATGTGTCAGCCACCATACCGCAGCTGGAGCCGAAGACGTGGCCGTTGTTGTCGCCAGGAGCAAGTGCGCCAGTGACGGAGACAGGTGTGCCGTCGGGGTTGACGTTGCCGATATAGCCACCGCTGATGGTGATGGTGGCATCGCCGCCATTCACCTCGTCCTCAATCATGTCGATGATGTGCATATCGCTGTCCAGCAACCGATACATACCTACCGAGGCCAACAGGCCGCCACCGTATATGGCACGACGAACCACGCCGCCTGTCATCGTCACGTTGGTATGGCCATAGACACGACCGGCCGTAGAGCTTCGTTCTTCGGTAACTCCATGATAGACGATATCCACACCACGGCCGCCACCGAACACATGACCGCGGAAGGGATTCTTTGACGAGCCGTCGGCCGCAGTCTTATATTCCTGGCTGGCGCCTTCGTCGAGTGGCCACCCTATGATACCGCTATGAATGTTGACATGGGTGTCGTTCTTGACGTGACCGTTCTCACCGCCGCCGAATACGGCACCATAGATGTAGGGAGCGTCGTTGCCGGCAGTATAGCTGGTCTGACCGCTGGTGCCGATGTTGACAATAGTCTCTTTAACGAACTCCATGCTGGCTACGTAGTCACTGCGAGAGGCCGACACACCTCGTCCGGCACCATATACCCGGCCGTTGTTGCGGCCTTCATGACCCGGCGTGGTGTCGCCCACGATGCCGCCCGTGATGGTCACGCGCACTTCGCCCGTACCACTTGTGAACATGCCTGTCAGGTAGTTGACGTCTGTGCCGTCAGGGTTGACAATGTTGCCGCCTGCATCCACAACCTCGTCGTGGACGTGCGTGCCTGGTGTCTTCTCCTCGACCGTGCCCACCGAGGCCATGGCGCCGGAGCCGTAGACGTTGTGCCAGACGTGGCCGCCGCTCATCTCCAGCGTAGCGTTGCCATAGACGGCACCCGCCGTCAGGCTGTATAAGTCGGAGCCGGACTGTTGGTATTGATCCACGCCGCGTCCGCCGGCATAAACGTTGCCGCGGAACACCGGCTTCACGGCCACGCCGTAGTCGTCGAAGCCCACCTCGTTGACGCCCACTGCTCCTTCAAGCAGTGGTGTGCCGATGCTGCCGCCGGTGATTTCCACACGGCTGTCGTTCTTCACATGTCCGTTGGCACCGCCGCCGAACACCGAGCCCTTGATGTCGGCCCCCGTCTGTATATACACGTTGGAGCTGTGTACGTATGCCATCTCCACGGCCTGGCTGTTGGGAGCCGCCGCCAGTCCGCGACAGCCGCCATAGACGAAGCCGCAGTTGAAGCCCTGCTTGAGGGGGTAGGTGGAGGAGTAGCCCACGACGCCGCCCTTGATGGTGACGTAGGTGTTGCCGGTCGTGCCGGTATAGGTCACCTCGCCGGTGGTTTCGTTCACGGTGGGCGTGCCCACGGAGGCCAATGAGCCGCCGCCGAACACATCGTGATAGATGTAGCCGCCGCTCACCTCCACGTAGGCATCGCCTTCCACGCGACCGGCGGTGAGACTGTAGTCAGAGCCGTCCACCTGATAATCCAGTCCGCGGCCTGCGCCATAGACATTGCCACGGTAGAGCAGTCGCCCGCGGCCGTTGTCGTCAATCTCATGCTCGGCATCAATCAGCTCCGTGCCGATATAGCAGTTGTCCTTGATGTATACCTTGGTATTCTTACGCACATGGCCGTTCTCGCCGCCGCCGAAGACGGAGCCGGTGACGTATGCCGTCGTGCTTTCCGAGCCGCCGACGGTGACCACCGTGTTCTTGGTATAGGCCATCCGCACGAGGGCCGAGTTGCCCGCCGCAGCCATACCGCGGCCCGAACCGAACACGAAGCCGTTCTCTTTGCGGTGCTCGCGCACGGGGATAAGTGTCGCGTAGTTGTTGGCGCTTGCGCCGCCGTCGGTGCCTATCTGTCCGCCCGTGATGATGACGGTGGCCCGGCCGGAGGTGGGTTCGTCGACAACGCCCACACAGGCTAAGGAGCCGCCGCCGTAGACGTTACGATAGATGGTGCCGCCGGTAATCTCGGTGCGGGTGTTGCCGAACACCTTGCCCGCGGTGACGCTGTAGTCGTTGTTGGAAGTTAGGTCCACGCCGCGGCCTCCGCCATAGACGTTGCCTGTGAACAGCATGTTGTTGTCGAGGTTTTCGGTGGCAACATTGTCCAAACGCATGCCCACCGTGCCGCTCTGTATCTTCACGTAGGTGCTGTCGAGGACGTGGCCGTTCTCGCCGCCGCCGAAGACGGAGCCATAGACGGTGCCGCCGTTGAGAGTGACGTCGGAGGTGTTCACAAAGGAGTAGCCGGTATAGTCGGTGCCGGCACGTCCTAAGCAGCCGCCGAAGACGTGGCCTTTCGTGTAAGGCAGTGACGCCTGTCCGATGGTGCCGCCCGTGATGTTAATGATGGCCTTGCCTGTGTTGGCATAGCGCAGGCTGTGTATATCGCCTACCTTCATCTGCTCACTGTTGGGATGAGCCGTGTTGTAGCTATCTTTCAGATCCGTCGTGGCATAGATGTACGAGCCCACCGAGGCAATCTCGCCGCCACCATAGACGTTGCCGAGGATGGTGGTGGTGTTGCCCGAGGCCTGCGAGATGTTGATGGTGGTGTTCTTCGACAGGCCGAGGCGCTGGTTGAACACGTCGTTTTTCATCAAGGTGCCCTTGCTGCCGCCATAGACATCGCCCACATGGATGGTCTCGCTGTCGTGGCTCAGCTGGTCCTCGCGGCCGATGGTGCCGCCCTTGATGTCGATGGTGATGTTGCCGTGGGCTGCGCCGTCCTGCATGATGCCGTAGTTGGCGTCGGTGGCGGGCACGAGGTAGGTGCCCACAGCGGCCAGACGGCCGCCGCCATAGACGGAGCCCCAGATCCTGGGACTGCCCTCGATGGTGAGGCTGATGTTGCCCGTGACCACGCCTGCGGTGAGTGCCAAGGCCGAGTAGCCGCGGCCGCCGCCGAAGACGTTGCCGTCCAGGCCCGACGAGCCGAAGGTGCCGATGGTGGCGTTGCCCGAGATGGTGGTGGTGGCGTTGCCTGCTGCTGAGGTGGGCGAAGGGATGAGGTAGTCGCCCACATGGCCGTCCTCGCCTCCGGCGAAGACCGAGCCGAAGACCACGGCGTCGCCGCCGATGCTGACCACCGACGAGCCCACGTTGCTCCACTGGTTGAACATGATGCGCGGGTCGCCCTTGCAGCCGCCGTAGAGGTTGCAGCGCGTGGGCAGGTCGATGATGGACTGGCGGGTGCGCGGCACGCCTACCGTGCCGCCGGTCATCTCGACCGTGCTCGTGCCGAGTACGTCGGTGGTCTCGTTGCCGCCATAGACGCAGTTGAGGATATGGCCGCCGGTGATGGTCACCGTGGAGTTGCCGCACACGCGTCCTGCCGCACGGCGCCATACGCCGGGAGCCACGGGGTAGTAGCCCGAGCCGCCACCAAAGACGTTGCCGAAGTAGCTCTGGCCGTCGCCCGACTCGTTGGAGCCGCCGTTGGAATCCTTCGTGTGCGCAGCGTCATAATAGTATATGCCGTCATAAAGATACTTGGCATAGTAGTCGTAGGTGTGCCGGTCGTTCTCGTCTTCTGCGAAATCCCAGCCGTTGACCGTGTGGAAGTCTGTAGCGTCGGTATCTTTGAAGGTGCCTGCACGGACTTCGGCGAGGACTGTATTCCATTGTGCGTCGGTGTATGCGCCATCCCATGTATCATTCGTAGCATCATAGCCCGTGCCTATCTGTCCGCCGCTGACGGTCACGCTGGTGTTGCCTATCACCTGTCCGTTCTCGGAGCCGCCATAGACGGAGGCCGTGATGAGGCCGCCGCTGACGGTCACCTCGGAAGTGGCTGACACGGCAAACTTGTTCGCATCGTTGGCGTTGGCATCTGCCTCGGTGATTCCTTCAGTGGAGCCGATGTACCCTGCACCCATGCAGCCGCCGAAGACGTAGCCGTAGTCGTCGTAGGAAGTCGGTTCAGTGGGGTCAGGCATCACCTGGCTGGTCAGATGGCCCACCGTGCCGCCGCTGATGAGGATCTTGGTCAGGCCGGTGCCGGTTTGGCAGGTCTTGGGCTCACCGGCGATATGTAGGTCGCTCTCGCCATCCGCATAGCTGGCGGTGAAGGTGCCCACCGAAGCCAGCTCGCCGCCGCCGTAGATGCTGTGCAGCACCGTGCCGCCGCGCATATCTACCAAGGCGTTGCCATAGACCTGGCCATCGGAGATGTCGCTCTCCGATCCCATGCCGCCGCCGAACACGGTGCCTGAGACGTAGCCCTTCGTGATGTTGACGGTGGTGCTGCCCTGCACCTTGCCCAACGAGCCGCCGCCATAGGTGTTGCCATAGACCGTGACGCCCGGTGTGGTCTGTTCCGCCGTGCCGAGGGTGAGGTCCACATTGCCGCTGACGATGGTTGCCGAACCATAGCCGCCGCCGTGGATGTTGGCCGTCTGCGAGGACGTTCCCACCTGACCGCCATTGATAATCAAGTTGGCGGAGCCGGTTAATGTACCTGTTCTATTACTGCCACCATAAAGACCGGTTTCGATTAAGCCGCCAGTCATATAGATATTCGTACTTCCACCACCTTTGGCTCGAGCACCACCATAAACGCCACCTTGCACATTGAATGTAGCATCTGCTACACCACCAACATGGGCGTTCCCTGTTATATAGACATTGGCTGTAGCAGGCGAACCGCCATAAGCGCCACCGCCATAAACACCGCGTTCGACATAACTTTCATCTGCAACGACTACATTCGTTCCTAATGTTACACGGCCGGAAACATCAACATCTTCATTGCCGCATCCTGCTCCATAGACGTTTCCTCCGAGGGATACATTAATGGCAGTTGTGCTTCCACCACTGTTGACCTGCGTGGTACCACCGACGTAAACATAGCTGTTACCTTGAGTAGTACCATTGTCATTGCCGCTTCCCTCACTAAGGAATCCGTTAGAGCCGCCGGCAATCCAGCCTTCGATTGTACCGCCGGTAAAGACGAACTGTTTCCCACCATGGGCGTCGTAACGGGCAGCACCGCCATAAATAGAACCATGCACCGTTCCGCCTTTCATGCGGAATTTCAAGTTCACCACATTGTTAGAGTTAGAATAGTCAACGCCACCAGCGATGTGCCAAAATTCGCCACCTTCAATAATCAATGTGCGCACACCAGTTGAAGCATTGGTGGAATTGTTATTCCAGAGATAGAAGCAATTGCTGCTGGCTTGTGCCGTTGTATGGACGAGTTCGGTCGTGAACTTTCCGCTTTTCATTGTGACTACCAGCAAATCCGTACCAATTGCTGCTGCCCGGTTCAAAAGCATCATATTATTTGTGACCGTGAGATTCTCATTGTTCGATGTCGCCCGGTCATAGTCGTTACCAAATATGATGTGCTGCTTGGTCATGTTATCGGACGGTCCGCTTGCACCGATAGCATAAAAATTCTCATATATACCACTCTCAACCTTGAAGGTCTGGTTTATATTGCGATTGGTGTTTGTCCCATACAGCGTGCCGCCACCGGAAGGACGCCGGATGCCGCGTCCAATTGTGAAGTTTCTGCCTGTAGCGTTGATATCACCTGTTGTAGTCCATCTTGCATACTCTATCTTCGTCACGCCTGTATTGCTCGGGGTGATATTGCCAGAGAAAGTGTATGTGCCACGGTAATCGCTGCTGCCGTCGGGCTCCACCATCATAATGGTGACGGGCGAAGAGGTTGTGATGGTACCCGTGACATTGCGGTTCAATACCAAGATGTTGGTTTCATAGGTACCGCCGGATACGCTATATGTGATAGTATTGCCGCTGGCGTACGTGATGTTGTTCAGGTTCACCCATGTTGCCTCCAGCTCAATCTCTGCCGATGTGCAGTTGGGCGTGTAATTGGCATCAAGGCCAGTGAGTGTCAGTTCTTGATCAAGAGGTAGAATCTCTTCGTCCGCATAGCCATTGATGTACTGAGCACCCTCTTTGATTCGCCATCCTCCAAAGCCTTTGCCGTTAGGACGCTTGCTGAAGGGGTTGCTGATGACGGTATAATTATAGGCACCATTGACTTTCTCGATGGTTTTGTAATAAACGAACTCCGTTTCGCTCTCATCAATAGAAACGGCACCGCCATTTGCCTTATACGTGATCTTTACGTTACGGGGGTCTGGGCTATACAGTTTACCCACATAGTCGGTGTTGTAGTTACCGCCATCGACGCTATTGTCGACGCCTTTGTAGTAGGTCCAGTTGTGGTCTTCATAATCATTGAGAGTCACCACGCCACCGCTGACGCCAGACTCTATATTGGATACAGTGACCGTGAAGGTGGTGGTGGCAGCAACCGTCGTCTTGTCCTGATTGTAAGCCGTGATGGTGATGGTGGCCGTACCAACAGCATTTGCGGTAATGGTGAAAGCGCCCTCGGTATTGGTAATAGAGGCTATGGCAGGATCACTGCTTTCTGCTGTCACCCAGTCGAACGGGCGATTACCTGCAGCTGCTGTGAGTGTATAGTTGTTACCGCTGGCGCTATCCCATTGGTTCATGGACATATTCGTAGCTGTAATACCTGTGGGATTGCCTACAGGGCGGGTATCAGCCTTCAAGGTAATGGTCTTGGTGACAGCGCTCGCTGTGGTGCCGTTATATTCAGGCTCACATTGGAGTGTGATGGTCTTGTCGGCATCAGTGGGTAAGCTATTCACCGTGATTGCACCTGTGCTGGCATTTACACTGACATAAGAAGCGCCAGTGCCTGACACCGTCCATGTGCCAGAAGTCGTCACCGTCGAAGTGGTTTGGGCAGGGGAATAATGGTTGGCGTTGTTGAAGTAGTAGTTGGTGGTAGGGTTGGTGTAGGTGCCGCTTGCAGAATAGCTATACGTACCTGTCGCCGTCAAGGTCTCATCGCCAGAGATAGTGACACCGGTGAGGGAACCGGCCACAGTGGATGTAGTGACCTCACAAGGACGGGCACAGGTTGTAGAGCTTGACGTAGATCTTGCCACGCCTGAGGCAAGGTTGATGTAGTAAGAGGTGCTATTATTATAACGGTTATAAACATACGTTCCATTGGTGCGCCAACGGTAATAGTTATTTGCACCGGCATTTGTTCCTAATCCTAATGCGTTAGCACTGGCATTGAGAAAGTACCTCGTCCCGCCTACAGTCTGATAGAGATAACCATTGGTGTTACTGTCCAGAGTGCCTGCCGTTGTGCCTGCCGTATTGGAGGCACAGCTCCAGACACAGGTTGTCGGATCGAAATCGGTCACTCGCTGTACGCCTGTTGTGCCATTGCGGGCAAGATAATATGTGGTACTGCCATTGACGTATGCCAACACATAGTCGTCTGCCTTTGCTCCGATGGTTCCGAGCAGCAGGGCGAGGAACAGGGCGAAGCGGAGGATGAGGTGTGTGGGAGAGAGGCTATATGCCATGCTTCCCGATGCGACGTGTCGCATCGGGCAACGCGACGTGTCGCGTTGGGCAACGCGACGTGTCGCATCGGGCAACGCGACGTGGGGCGTCGGACGAAGAGGCGTAGAGCTCTCCACAATCGCCTCTTTGACGTTCCATTGATGGCCTTTTGTGTTCTTCGGAATGGCAGTATATTGTATGTTCATGTCGTTTTGTATATGGTAGTTTCTGTTGTTTCTTCTTGGTTGGGTTCTCGCGGCTGAACCGCGAGACACTGTGGGAGGCGGCTGAACCGCGAGACACTGTGGGGACCGCAGGGCGCGAGACACTGTGGGGGCGGCAGGGCGCTATGGCGACAGCCACCAGCTGTCCTTCGTGCGGCAGAGGGCTTGCGCCAGGCAGTTCATCGTCTTGCAGAAGGTGACGGAGAGGGACTCGTCCTTCGGCCGGTACTGGTACTGCCAGGGGGTGACGATCAGCAGGCGGCCATCGGCACAGAGATCCATGCGGTCGGCAGAGGGATGGTAACGGTCGGCAAAGCCGTTGTCGGCTATGACAATCACGGCGTGACCGTGATTCACGGCCTCGTTCATTATCTCCTGCTCGCCCTTTGCGATGCGGGGCGAGACGAGAACCGTCCCCCTGGCTGCCTCTTCGAGGCAACGGGCTTTCTGCTCTGCCAGACGCGAGGCGTCCCTGCGATGGCAGACGACGGGGAGGCACCGATGCTCGGTGAGGAGGGCGCGGTTGCCGTAGGTGTGGCAGGCGACCATTCCGCCTGCCTGAAGCAGGCGGCACTCTGTCTGGGCGAGAGCCTCGGGCGAAGCGGCGTTCTCGCGCTGGAGATAGCCTCGCAGGGCGGGAAGCGTGAGGGCGGTGTCGATGCCGCCTTGCAGGGGGCGCAGCCAGTCGCGGTGCTCCATGCGAAGCAGGCGGCTGCGGGGATTGCCGGCGATGTAGGCCCGCTGCGTGGCAAGCTGCCGGGCGTCAACGGGCATCACGTCGCAGTAGCCGCGAGAGAAGAGGGGCGGGAAGCCCGGCTTCTCAGTGTCGGCGGCAGAACCGTCGGCCACTGTGGAGGCGGGGGAGGCGGGGGAAATGCCGGCGGCAGAACCGCCGGCAACTGTGGCGGCAGGTTCTGCCTGCCGCATCTGCCAGTACTTCTTGGCGCAGCCGTACTTGAAGCCGGCTATCACCTGTCCCAGATGGACGGCCTTGCCGCTGTAGCTAAACAGCTTGCCCGTCACGTTCAGCAGGATATGCACATGCTCGGGCATGATGGCATAGGTGTCTACCAGCACCATCGGGTAATGGGCGGATATGCTTTGCAACAACTCACGCTCCACCATCGCCCCGACGGGCGAGAGCACCGTGCGTGGTGCATCAGGATGGCCGTCGGGCTTGGCGGCATCTCCTGTGACGTGGCCCAACGACTGCCCCTGCTTCTTGTCCACGCTCAGCGTGATGTGGTAGAAGCCGGCGGCAGTGTAGTTGTGGCTGCTTGAGCGGCGTTGCATGTTGTGCATTGTCTGTTATCTTACGTATATCTTCTTTTTGTTTACTATGTAGATGCCAGGTGCAGTCGATGTCTCGACGGTCTGTCCGGGCTGGATGGTAAAGACTCGGATGAGTGCTCCGCCGGTGTTGACGATGCGAACTGCTGTCTCGTCAAGGAGTCCGGACTGGACGAAGATGCGCGAGTTCTTGGCATAGACGATGAGTTCGCCGCCGAGTTCCTCCTCGGGTTGAGTCTTTTCTTCATCGTTGCCCACGGATGCGCTAACGCGGCTGAAGGTGATGGCGCGTGTCATCGGACCCTTGAACTCCTTGGCTCCGCCGCCTCCGGCTGCCGTGAAGTACGGGCGGAAGGGCACAGATGCCGTGGCGTCTGCCGTCACTTCGTAGCCGTCTCCGTCGGCATTGAGCACATAGGCTCCTGCGTCGATGGTGGAGTTGAGGTAGGTGGGCATGAAGACGTATCCGCCGAACTCTGTCTTCTTCGCTGCAAGTTCGTCGTCGCTCTTGGCGATGCTGCCGCCAGCGGGCGATGCGAAGGTGACGAACTGCGGGTCGAGCGCATCGACAGCATCGAGAGGATGCTCGGGCACGAAGGTGCCGCTGAGGTCGAACTCATAGTACGTCGAGCCGGGGAGACCGATGATGTACGGCTTGCCGCCTTCGGAGTAGGGATAGTCGTCGTAGGTCTTCGTTGCGGCATAATACTGCTGCTGGTAGATGTCGGTGTTCTGGTCCTGACGGTCGTCGCCGACATACTGATAGTAGTAGTCCCAAAGGAAGGTGTTGGTGTAGTCCTTCTCGTTGGCGCCGGCACTCGGGTAGGTGAAGTTCGCCTCGTAGATGTCTCCCTTGGTTGTGCCACCGTCGGCAAAGCCACGGAGCCAGTACTCATGTCCGACTGTGCTGCCGGTATAGAAGTGGGTCAGTTCGCCCTTGTCCTGTGTGGTGACGAGTTCAGCCTGGAAGGGCAGACAGATGCCATCCCATCCCTTTGTGGTGCGGACAGGTGTCGGGTCGCTGCTCCACGTTGCCTCAACATAGTTGTCGGGCACACGCTGGTACCACATGCGCTTAGCTGCAGCATAGGTGTAGGCGATAGGAGCATTGAAGTCCTGCTTGTCCACGAGGTAGTGGTCGATGGCAGACTGATAGGTGTAGTCGCCTTCGGTCGATGTCTGCTGTACGACATGGCCCTTGACATTGCCGCTGTTCTGGAGAGCGACGGTGCGGTAGTCGCTGTTGGACTCGGCAAAGCTCAGGTCGCGGAAATAGTTGACCAGGATATTGTTGGTCTGCGCATTCTTGGAGTACTCGATGTCGGGCTTGGGCGTGTATGCCAGCAGGTTCTGCGTGAGTCCCTGCGTCAGGATGCCGTCCAGTCGCTCGAAGTCGGTGAGCGGCAGGTAGCCGTTGCTGCGCTCCTTGAAGTCGCTGGCCAGACCAGCCACCACGCCCTGGTAGCCATGAGTATCGCCATTGCCTCCGGTGAAGTCGATGGCTGTCATGCCACGATGCGGGTGGGTCTCGTAGCTTGTGCCGTTGACAGTGAAGTCGAAACTGTCCACGAAGGCTGCACGTGCATTGAAGATGGCAAACCTGCCATAAGTTCCGTTCTGGAAGTATGCCGGAGCGCGGTAGATGCGGTTCTCGGAGCGGTCGTTGATATCATTGATGAGCAGTCCGTGGCGGCTGTTGTCCACATCCTCATTGCTTCCTGTGGTGTGATGCTTGGCCACTGCCTGCGGATGCAGGGCGTGTGCTATGACATTGCCACCGGCGTCGTTGAGGATGCCGTAGGTAAGCTTCTGACCGAAGAAGATGTAGTCGTCGGGATAGATGGGGATGTAACCATGCGTGGGCGACAGACGCAAGTCGGCCTTCAACGGCTTCTTGCCATCGGAGAAGCGGAAGTCGCCATCGTCGACATACTTCTCCACATAGCCCACCTTGCCACCAGTAAGCTTGTCGAAGCGTGCGTAGTCGGTGTCGGCATAGTTGAGGGTATAGACTTGCGGAGCATAGGTCGTGACGTAACCCTGGTCGCCGGGCTGATTGCCACTGGCATCGGCAACCTGAGTGGACTCGTCCATCTGCAAGGTTCCGTCGGGCAGACGATAGAAGATATTGTCGTCGACAGTGCCGTCTGTCTTGTCGCCGAAGAGACGGTAGCGAGCCTCAAGGTAGTAGCGGTTGAGGTCGTAAGCCACAGAGCCGTTGACGAAGTCCTCGACGGGACGCTGGGTTATCTCGAGCTTGCTTTCGCTTGCCGTCACGGGGAAGTCGTTGCCGACAGGATAGTAGCTGTTGATGACCTTTGTATGGTCGTCGCCTAGGTCGGGGTCGGAATATACAGCCCTGCCCATCAGGGTAGGAGCAGAAGTCCAAACCCAGCAGTTCTCGATGCGCCCGGAACCAGTATTGGCGATACCGCCAGTAGTGAAGTTACCCGTGATGCCGGTGTTGTAAACACGTCCCTCGCAGATGTGTCCGAAGAGGGAGTTGTTGAGTCCGGTGATGGTGTTGCCGTTGCCGTGGAAGATACCGCCGAAGCAATACTTGCCATTCGACGGGTCGGACGGTTCGCCGAGAGGTGTCCACGACGGAAGCTGCGAACCTACCTCGCTCTGGAGGAAGAACTCAAGGTTCTTGGCGCCTGTGATGTCGCGCGACTGCTCGTTGACCACCTCGCTGTATTCCGTGCCATAGCTGCTGTTGACGATGCGCCACATAGCCTGCATGGCATCAAGCTCGTTGGCATAGGTTCTCTCTACGCTGGCATCGTCGGTATCCTTGATAGGATTGCCGCTGGTGTCGCTGGCACGACCGTCAATGTAGATCTTCGGGTCGCGGTCGTTGTCGCGATGGTTGATGTACATGTGATGCGGGTCGTTAATGACATCGGACATACGCTGGTAGTTGGCCACCTGCAAGGGCACAGCATCGGAGAAGGTCTTGCCCATACGTGTCAAAGCGTAGTAGGCCACGTGGTATCCATTCTCATAGAAGTAGAGCGGCTCGCCGCCATTGACATATTCACGTCCGTTGCGATGACGCTTTGCCAGTTCCTCGCTGGGATAGATTTCCCATCCGCCACCCAGGATCGGGAAGGCACCTTCCTGAATGCTGGGGATGTCGAGGGCAACGGTCTCGAGCGGCAGGATGAGGTCGGGCTCCTTGAGCGAACCGATGACGGGCGTGCCACTGAGGAACTTGATGCGGATGTTGATGATGTGCTTCTCCACACGCGTCTCGTAGTTCATGCCCGAAGCATCGCTCTCTGTGTAGGTGTACTCATAGATGGCCGTGACATAGCGGTCGCGCTGCAGGGCGTCGATGTTGGCCGATACGGGCACATAGAGAGTGGTCTCCTCGATAGGTATCTCGCCGCTGATGTCGAAGTGATTCTGATAGTTGGGAATCGTTGCCATCGTGGCATAATCAATGACCGTTCCGACGGGAACAGACGAGCCCTTGGCGTAGGACGTGTTGTTGATGTCGGTCACCTCAGTCGGGAAGTCGGGTATGCCGGCACCGTGGCTCGTGATATTGCCGTCGTTGGCACCTACCGGGTACTCCTCGATACAGAAGTAGTATGTGCCGATACCGTGAGTGCCTTCTTCGCTGTAAGGAATGACAACCTCCTCGACATATCCTTGCTGTGTGGTGGTCAGGTTGCTGTAGTCCTTGTGCGAAATCGTCTTGCCGGCATTATACATGTTGCCGGCCACCTCGAAGGTGTTCCTGACGACGAACGTATGGTAGTTGCCGTCCGGCCAGTCGTTGCCGTCCATGTCCGTGAGGTGAGCGTCGCTCACGGCAAAGCTTGCATAGAACTTGCGGTCGTTGGGCAGGTTCTCATACTGCTCGTTGTTGAGCTCGGTGCCTTCCGAGACGGCGATGTTGTCGGCATCCTTTGCATACTGGAAGTTCTCGTCGGAACTGTCGGAGTTGAACGTTGCCGTGTAGTCGAGCCTTGCAGAGGCTGCATAGAACGGCTGTCCGGGAAGGTCGAACACGCTGATTGCAGAGTTGTGGTTGGTGCCGCCCACCTGGTTGATGTAGCTCAAGTAGTCGCCGATTGAACCGTAGTGGTATGCACCCTGAGCATGATTCGATACATAATTATTATAGAGCAGAGCGTCGAGCGCATCGTAGTTGTAATTGAAGTGGGAGCGCTCCTCAGGCAGCAGCTGGCAGTAGTCGACACCATTGTAGTTCTTGCCCGCCTCATAGTACTTACCGCCCCATGAGCCGTCCTTCGTACAATAGTATGCCTGCTGGAACTTCTCTTGAATGTCGCCACCCCATGCGCTATACTCAGACTCTCCTACCAGCTGGTTGAGCACGCGGTAGTCTCCGCTGCCTACGAGGACTGTGCTGACACAGATGTAGGCGGGTTCGAAGTAGGTCGAAGCGCTGGTAATGGCGGCATAGTCTGTTGCCGATATGGGAGTGCCCTTGGTGAATGACTTCAGCACACCGCCAACGCTCACCTCGCAGTCTTCCTTAGCAAGGTATGCAGCAGTGAACTCTGCCTGGGTTTGAGTGGCATTGTTTTCGACGTCGGCCGTCTGCATCGCATATACGTTGTGGGAGATGATTTCATCCTTGTGGAACACATACTGGCCGTAGGTGCCCGAAGCGTTGCAGATGAACGTAGCACTCTTGACATACTTTTCCTTCTCCAGGTCAGAGAGCTCATTCCACTCAGACTTCTTCATCGGGGTGCCGCCAGCCTCATCGATAAGGCGATAGTAGTCGTCGCGGCTGGAAGGATTGGAGAAGTCGAGGGTGAGCAGGTAGCCATTGTCGTGGTTCACCTCATTGATGACGAAGAAGAGGCTCTGGGGGGCGACGGGCTGCATGGTGTCCTCGTCGAGAATAGCATTGCCGTCGTCATCACAGGCCGTCTTGCCAGCAAGGGTTTCGTAGACGCTCCGGGTGATGGCTTCGCCCGGGTAATACTTCCTGCCATCGATGGTTGCCTCTGTGTTGCAGACCATGGCATCGCCTTCCATCACGAACATGCTGCGCTCGGCATTGGTGGCATTGTACCAATCCCAGTAGCTGATGGGGTCGCCCTGTCCGTACGTCTTGACGACAGCATTGCGGGCGATGGAGATGGAGTCGGAAATGGAGAGGGAAGGATCGGTCGAGTTGTAGGAGCGGAATGCCAACTGTGCAGGGTCGGCATAGAGGCCGGGCACCACGTTGAGCAGGCGCAGCTTGGCATTGCCCTGGATGGACATGGTGAGCGGGATGCTCATCTCTGTATTATAGGCATCGGCTCCACCTGTATAGGCCGACACAAGCTGCTCATATACATAGTACTCACCACGGATGTACCAATAGTGAGCGGGTGAGGCATCGGCACCGACATACTTCTTCGACTCGGGGAAGCAGTCGTCAAGGATGTGCTTGGGGAGCGAGTGGATGAAGTTGCCGGAGGTCTGCATATCATTGTCTTCAGTAGCCTCGGCATAGGTGAACGCACGGTTCGTGACGAGGTTCTGGTTGGCATCGGAGATGACGTCGGCATACATGGGAGTGTGCGTGGGCACACCATGGATGTTCTTGGCATATACATAGCCACCACCTTCACCCGGAGAGACATTGAGCAAGTCGAGCTCTACGACACCGGTGATGGGGCCATAGACCTTGTTGCCACTCGTATCAAGCTCCTTCACGATTTCGAGGAACACGCCCGAGGAAAGTGCAATTTTGTTAGGAGCACTGCCATCGTTGCGCATGTTATCGTTGATGTGTTCCTCCTTCCATTCGTAATAGGTCTTTCCGTCTGCTGCATAGTCGCCTGTAACGGCGCTTTCTGTCCTGCGCACATCTGAGAAGTGGACATCGGACGTCACGCCACCGAGGAACTTCACCACGTTGTTGATGCCGAAGTAGCTGCCATGTTCAAGATTCTGGTTGAGCGAGAGCTCGCCCACACGGTTGATGGTGTAGTTGGTATAGTCGGCTTCTGCCTCGTCCTGTGCGCGGTCGATGGCTCCGTGGAGCACCAGTCGGCTGCCCTTGATGCCACAGAAGTCGCAACGCTGGACAGTGTTGATGAAGCGTCCTTCATTGACAATAGACTGCTTGCGCTTCCATTTGTCCTTGTCTGCATCGTCCACCAAGAGGAACACGTCGTGCAGGATGATGTCGCCCTTCTCATAGGGATAATAAGCCTCGACGCATTCGTACTGTGTGGTATAGAACGACTGCTGGCGGACGGTCAGTGCATTGAACTCCTCGTCAGAGTCCACACCTCCGGAGAGCGAGTACCAGTCAGTGCCGTAGTTGGTGATATTGAGTTCGCGGTAGCCGTCGACGAAGGTGAGGTTGCCGTCGCCATAGAGTCCGCCTACTCCCTTGCCTCCGACGCTGATGAGGTCTCGCGAATAGACATCGATTACTGCGGCGGTGGAGTTGCCATACACCGTCTTCGAGAAGGCCATAATCTTATCGCTACCGGCCGAGACGTTGCCACCGGCAAAGACGGCGTTGTAGATGGTGATACCTGTCTGATCCACCTTTGCCCACAACTGCTTGTCGGCATCGCTGTTGGTCAGTTTGTCGAGTTTGTCGCTTGGAATATAGTCGCGCTTATTGTAAGCAGTGCCGTCGATGCTGACGGCTTCCAAAGCCCTGCCATAAGCCTTCACTTCTACACGAGTGTCTTCAGAGAGCGTCTTCGTGCTGTAATCTTCATAATACCATCCGTCTGCCTGCTTTCCGTACTGGCTATAGACGAACCCGACGTTACCACCGCCAAACACGTTTCCATAGCCCTTTGACACCCCTTCGAGAGTGCCAATTGTACCAAAGTGGATGTTGACATCGGTCTGTCCGAAGACGTAACCATTGGTATTGCCTTCCGTCTTATCCTCGGTCTTCCAGTTGTTGAAGCCTCGGCCTCCGCCAAAGACATCGCGCAACACATGTCCGCCCATCATGGTGACATGGGTCTCGCCCGGCTTGTTGATTGTTACCTCAAATTCGTCGGAAGCGTTCTTTGCTTGTACGCCACGGCCGATTGTTGCGATTTCGCCGCCGCCGTACATACTGTTGCGGACGATACCATCCCAAAGCGTGATGTTGGCAATGTCCACATCGCTGTTTGCGGCATAGCCACCTCCAAAGGCATTGCCCGCCTCGTACATGATATTGTCGCCCACGACATCCTGGTCGAGTTCCTCGACGAAGTAATAATCCTCCGCGCTGAGGTCATCGCCGCGTTTCAGCGGGATGTACTTCACTTCTCCGTTTACGACAGAAAGTCTGTAATAGTTATTTTCTGATGCGGTGATTTCATCCTTATGTTTGCTTTGGTAGCCGACAGCACCGTTGAATATATCAAGGTTGGCCGTGCCTCGCACAACACCGCCTTCACCGCCGGCATAGGCATTACGCCGAACAGCGGGTACGCCATTGAAGTAGAAAAACTCATCCTCGTCGATGGTGTTGTCTGCCGCGTATGCAGAAGAAAATTCAGATGCAATATCTTCTGCCGGACGACCTATGATGACATTGGTTACTCCCAATACGTCGTTGCTTAAGTTGGTATGTCCATCGGCATCATTATGTTTGCCCACAGGACCTTCCCATCCACCACCATAGACATTACGGGCTGTGCCGCCTTTAATGTATGCAGTGGATGAAGCAGTGAAGGTGCCAAGCCTCAATGTGTCCATTACAGCACCTGTAGTACCTGCCGCATAGAGGTCCTTCGTCACAGTGCCGCCAAGAAGGTCGATGTAGGACGTGCCGCTGACGACGGCAGTGGTGCGATGGTCTATCTGATTCCAGTGTGACTTCTGTGTGTCGTTGAAGGAATTGTATTCGCCGGCACCTACTGTCGAACTGCTGGTATAGGCGCTGTAAGTGGTGTATATGTTCAGGACAGCGTCATACTTGGCACGGGCTTCGTCGTCCAGCTGTTCAGGAGACGTGGCACCTGCCATGTAGTCACTTGGCTGCGGCTGTATGTTGCCCGTCTGGTCGCCGTCGAACTGATAGGTATAGACATGGCTGCCAAGTCCTGCACCATAGGCATAGTTCACCACGGTTGCATCCTTGTGGATGTGTACATTGGTATTGTATTTCTCAGCTACATTGACGTCGTACTTCGTTGCAACGCTGTTGTAGTCTTGATAGAGTTGCGTGCTGTGTGCCAAGGCATTGTCAAGGCCGCCGTGGTCATAAGAGGCATCGGTGGTCGAGTAATCGCCGGGTATGTCAAGGCTCCATCCGTTGGTGGCTGCAAGAGCGGTTGTCGTTTCCTCGTTATATACACTGCCTGCCTCGCCACCGCCATAAGACTCATAGACAGTGGCATCACTAAAGAGGTTGACTTCGGTATATTGTGCCCATGTATCATCGCCATAGCCTGCACCGAAGATGTTGGCATAAGTGAGGCCGTATGTTTTGTGGACGTAACGGACTGGCTGGTAGATATTGACGTGCGTATAGAGCGTACGGCGATAGCTGTTGTTGCCACCGTAGATTGTCCTGACGCGGGCATCTTTACCTTTGTAGTTCACATTCGACTCGTAAACGTCGCAAGGCCAGAGATTGCCCAACGTATTGCCATCGGCTTCTGCCACACCATAGGCACCGCCATAGAGGTAATTCATGTCGATGGTTGAAGCCTCGGGCACATTAACAATAGTGCGACGGGTGAAGCCCTGCTTGTAGCTGCCGCCGTAAACGGAGTTGATGTTACCGCGGACGAGGTCAATAACGGCTGCGGCTGTGACATCCGTGGCATCGGACTCCTCGTTGGTGCGTACCGTAGCGGCAGGCACATCCATGCCTACGCCGCTATAGTCGCCGGCACCGAACACTTCGAGCGTTGCAAATTCCTCCACGTCGGCAGGTACGTCAACCAGCACATAGCTATTACTCTGCAGAAGGTCCTTGTCACGTTCGTTGTAATAACCCTGTCCACCACCATATACACGCGTGATGCTGTTGCCTGCATCGTATTCGGGGCGGAAGTTGACAAAGGCATTGCCGATGAAAGGCTTGGTAAAGTCGCCTATAGCTTTACCCTCACTGTCAGCGTACTTAGAATAGAAAGCCTGGTCCTTATAGTCATAGGCAGCCTTGGCTCCGCCGAAGATGTACTTGGCCCTTCCCTTTATATACTCTACATATGCAGAGGCACTGGTTAACCCTGAGTTGTAAACCTTGTCGGCTGCTTCTGTAGTTATACGCGATGCATAGTCCTTGGTTCCCTTAATCTCGCCGCCGAAGTCGTTGGCACCATATACATTATTTATAATAGTAGGTATGGTTGATGCGCCACTGCGACCGACGTATGTCTCGGCATACTCCTCGATGTCGGCATTACATGCACCGCCTATTACGTCGTAGGCTGTGCCGCCAATGAGGTTGACAGTGGTATGACCTGTTACAGGCCCCTCGAAGCCGCCGCCATAAATCTTGCCCACATTACCTGCAGTAAGATTGATGCTGGTGTTGTAAGCATTCTCAATATCACCTGTACGGATTCCGTCTGCGGAGCGAGAAAGATTACCTACTACACCCATTTCACCGCCACCAAACACTTTAATGATATCCGCTTTGTTGGAGATGTTGATAGTGGTGTTGCCCCATATCTCAGAGTCTTCGCCATAGCCTGAACCGAAGACACTGAGTGCAGTATTGAGTACGGAGTCACGATGAACGGTAAGTGCCTGCACATCGGTGCCATTGGCAATCGCCTTGGTGGCTGTCGATATTGCATCTTCCGTGAGGTTTATGGTTACGTTGCCGTTGATATATCCACTCTTGTAGCAACCTCCATATATATTGCCACCGATGAGCATATTTTCGGCTGTCTTGTTCCAATTGAGCGTAAATGTGCTCTTGTCGAGCGTGCGAGGCTCAAGCACAGAGCCAGAGATATTGAGATTTACCTTCGATGATGCAGCAGCAGTGAGACCACCTTCATGGAAGGCGTTGTATTCGCTCTTTTCAACGTTGGCATTGTTGCAACCGCCCACAAGTTTATCATATATTACGACTGTCTTGGGGAAGTCTATGGTGAAGGTGCCTGGAGCTGACATGCTACCCACATTGCCACCCACGAAGAATGATCCGATATAGGCTGTTTCATCGACATAATCAGCATCGAAGGACACCAGGGGCTTTATGCCCACATCCACGCCGCGCATGTATTCGGCGAAGTTGTCTGCATTGGTGAGGCCAATTCCGCTGATATTAGTATCTGCATAACGTTGCAGAATATCAGAATTGACCATATTCTCGCCATTGGAACCGAGGAAGACATTGTTCGCCACTACATGGGAACCAATCTGGAGATTGGCGGTGGGGTTGCCTGACGTGCTGCGCAGTGTGGCACTGTTACCGCCGCAAAAGACGTTACCGGCGATGTATGTCGTCACGGGCTCGCTTCCGCCTGCCAGTTCGGCGCTCTTGCCTGTGATGTGGACGAGCGTCTTGTCCACATTGGGACGGAATTCGTTGAGCGCCTGGGCAGAGGTCTTTCCCTCGCCTACCTCATAGAAGAAGTCGCCATAGGTAATGTCGTCTTTCAGTGACTCCTGGTCGGTATAGACATAGGAGCCATTGCCGCCGCCATAGACGTCGCCGCCCACATTGCTGTATATCTCCACATTTGTGCCGCCACTGATATTGCCAGTAATATCATTGCCGCCATATACATTGTTCAGGTTGCCGCCCCAAATGAGCACATGGGTTGCGTAGTCTTTGGGCAGTGTGACGCCGTTGATGATCTGTTCTTCAAATGTGGTGGGGGTCACGTCAGCCATACGTGCGCCACCGAATACGTCTCCTTCCACTGTACCGCCCTGCACGACCACTGTAGCAGTACCGTTGAGGTTGCCACGGTTGCCGCCACCATAAACGTTGCCGCCAATAGTGACTTGGGCAGAGAGTTGGGCTGGGCTGAACAGCAACAGTCCTCCGAGAAGAAGTTTCACGATGAACTTATTGGAAATATCTGGCCTATTTTGCATATCAAGGAATGGTTAACACAATAGTTGGATTATCTGCGTCGGGTTCAGACAGTTGATAGAGATAGTCTGGGTTGATAAGCATATCGACGGTGATGACGTCGCCGGCATTCAGAGTCCCGAACAAGGCGTTGGTTATCAGGTTCTCAGCCATGCAGTTCTCGCGGACGAGGTTGCCTGCTTTGTCATAGACGTCGTAGTAGGTACGCACAGTGAACGATGTGCAACTGCCGGGGGCATAGCATCCGAGGAATCCTTCCGGATCTGTCTCTGGAATCATGTAGCCCACCTGGGAGTTGTAGAGTTCCACGGTATTGGTTGAATGCGAGTCGCCTGCATTCTCGTATATGATGTCACCGACACCACCGATGGGGTCGGTTCCGGTGTTGTTGGCGGTGAGGTTCACGGTGAGGTTCACGTATTCTGTGATGTCGTTTGCCACGAGTTCCACGCGGTGTATCTTGATGTCACGCATCTTGTGGTATCTGGAGCCGATGCGTCCCTTGAAGTGGATGCCGGCATAGAGGTGCTTCAGGAGGATGAAGATGCGGTTGTCTCCTTCCGGACCGCCCAGATAGCCGAAAGTGCCCAAGTTGACGGGCGACTGCGGACCGCTTATTTTCTCAGCAACCGTAGCGTTGCGGACGCCTACCACGGCGCACACATCGGCTGGCGTCAGGGCCTTGTAGTTCAATATCTTGAGTACAGCACCATCGGCAAAGCTCGTACTGCCTGGCAATGTGCTGATGACGGCATTGTCGGCATCCTCGCGAGGCATGAAGCCGTAGATGTAGTATTGCGTACCTTCATTCACTCTGACAGTGGACTTCCAGACGTTGCCTTCCTCGTAGATGAAGTCGCCCAGCGAATTGGTCTTCTCCGGAGTCATGAAGACGCCTATGGTCTTATGCTCGGGCTTGGTGGTGGGATAGAGGTCGTTGTAGGGGAGATAGCCGGAGGGGAGGTTCTCGTAGTCGGCACGCGAGCCCATTCTGTGCACCTCGAGGAAGGGTGTGTTCATGGGCAACAGCTCCACGGCAGCGGGCTGCTGGGAACCATCGACAGGCTCCACGGAATTGTTCTGGCACCCTGCCAGGAGCAACGCTCCGACCAGGCTCAGCAGCAATCGTATGTATCTCTTTCTATTCATCTCTATTTATCTTCTTTCCTTTAAGTTAGGCCAATCCTTTCAAGGTCCTATACCTCTTTGCTCAAGGAGTACTACCTCTTTGCTCAAGGAGTACTACCTCTTTGCTCAAGGAGTACTACCTCTTTGCTCAAGATATTACTAATTCATAGGCGGAGGAATGCTAATTCTTTGGCGGAAGGCCTGTGTTACATTATATATTGTATCTTTATTCTACCAGTTGTACACTTCGTGGTTGACAACGCCCTTGTCGGTCCAGTCATTGACGGCAACCTCGATGACGTCGATTGTCAGGCCACCTGACTCCGTAATCTTAAACACATAAGTGTATTCATATCCCGTCTTCCAGCTCATAAAGCTGGCGGGGACGGTTGCCGTCTTCACCTCGTCGGTCTCCACAGCCACCTCTATGGTGTAGCTACCCTGGTCGGGGGCAGGCAGCACGTAGTACCACTTTTCGTCCTCGGTGAAGGCAGCTATGCCTCCCGAAGCCGCAGACGTCCACGTCTCCTTCGTCTCAGTTCCCTTCAGCGGATAGGTCACGGTGACGTTGCCTGCCGTAGCGATGGTGGGCGTAGTACCGCCGCTGGGTGTAGGATGGAACTTTATCTTGCTCAGGGCCGAACGGTCTATGGTAAGGTCCGGAGATATCATAAACAGAAAACGCACGCGTGCGAAGGGTTTGAGGAACTTCAGCGTCACAGCCTTGCCATAGGCATTGACCTTGTCGTTGGTAAACCACAGTTCTGAGAAATAGGGAGCTGCGTCGATAGAGGCATCGTCGGAGCCATTCACAGAGGAGGTGAAAGAAACCTTCGTGTCGTCGGAAGTATCGACTGTCACAGTGGAAGCCGTACCGTTGCCAAGTGCATAGGCAAAGAAGCGGTAAGCTTTGGCCGAGAAGTCCCAGTACTTGATGGACTGACCGGCAGCCTGTCCAACGTATTCCCAATCATGTGTATTAGATTCTGTCGTATTGGCCGTGTTGCTGGCCCAGTTGACCGTATAGTCAAGCATCACTGCCTGATAGTCGGTATAGTCACTGCCGCTGACGGCAGTGTTCTTGTAGCCCCAGGCTTTGAAGGATTTGTTGGTGAGCAGTTCCTCCAGTCCCCGGTCGGCACGGGACACAGCCTTTTCCTCCGTCAGACTGCCGGCAAAACTGATGGTCTGATCTGCCTGCGGACCTTCCACCTCATTGCCCGAACAACCCACAAGCCCCATTATGCCCATGAAAGCTATGACACCAATAATTCTGTAGGCCTTTCGATTAATATAATTGTCGTATCCTGTCATCAGTACATCGTCGCGCTGTTTCGGCATCGGCCTCGCGTGCGCGCATTACATTATATATATGTATATATTCTTTTTGATACCCTGCAGGGAGTCGAACCCTGCAGGGCTTTGTTGTTCACCCATTGGGAAACCGCCCCGGCATAATGCCCGAGCAAAGTTCCCAATGAGTTCAGAGTGTCAGATTAAGGGTTTGTAGGACCTTCCTCAGCAGCACCTACTACGAGAACGAAGTAAGCCGTTGTAGTAACAGGATTTGCAGGATCTGTATCGTCAGTCTTGGTAGCCTTGATGAGATAGGTCTTGCCTGCTGCGACTGTTGTGAGAAGGCCGTTAGTCCATGTGCCAGTCTGAGCCTCATAACCCAGAGTGTAGTCGAATGCATCGTCGAGAGTCTGGTATGACCATGTGTAGCTAGAAGTAGCCTCTGTGGTACCTTCCATAGCCTTAACTACGACAGTACCAGCTACGTATGTAATACCGTTCTCTACAACATCGCCATCTTGGTAAACAGTGATGCTGGGAGTGGAAACGGTTGTCTCAGTACCCTGCAGCATACCGTCAGCCACGTCAACAACAACAGCGTCGAATACGATGGGGAACAGGCCTTCGGGATCTGTGCCAGGCTCACCTGTTGTACCGTTGGTGTTCCTTGTGATCTTGAAGATGTAAGTGTAAGCAGTGTTGGCAGCCCACTTGGTGTACTCAACAGGGATAGTAGCGGTAGCACCCTTCACGTTGATGGTCTCATTTGTCTTGCCATCAGTAGATTCGAGAGTGTAGTCGCACTTCAGTGTGAGAGGAGTAGCAGCAGTTGCACTGGGAGTAGGCATTACTACGAAGTAGCCGCTAGTAGATTCCATGCTTGTTTCTTCACCATAGAGATTTGCGATAGTAGCGTCAGCAGAGCTGATAGAAGGAACACCATTGGCGAACTTACCACCTTCCCAGTATCCACCTGTTGTAACGTCGCCAGTCTTATAAGCGAATGTGTAAGCAGGTGTTGTCCAGTCGTAGGTGAGAGTAGCCTCAGCACTAGTTGTGCCCTGGAAGTAAGCAGCGTTTGAGCTGTACAGGGTAGCATAGTGGCCAGCATCGGGAGCAGTAGCAGAAGCGCTCTGATAGAACTTGATGTCGGTAATCTTGTAGCCGGGAACAGTCTCGTAGATACCTACGCGAACCTTTGTCTGCATAGACTTGAAGGTGAAGAGAACTTCCTTCTGGTAGTCAGCAGCCTTTGCTACGACAACAGGGTCGGCAATGTAAACAGGAGACAGAGTTGAAGCAACAGTGGTAGTGTGGTTCAGGCGGCCGCCCAGACCTGTAACGGTTGCCTTCTCGATGTCACCAGTAGCAGTCAGGGCATAGGTGAAGTTAGCAACGGGGCTGCCTGCTACGAAGTGATAGTCGTCAGAAGAGTAGTCCCAGTACTTGATGGACTGACCGGTCTCAGCACCTACATAGTACCAACCATCGTTGAACTCATCGTTGGTAGACTTACCATTGTCATACTTCACGTTGTAGTTCTGGAAGACGTCGCCATAACCGGCGTCGGTCTTCTTCACACCATACACCTTCATGACGTTGCCGAGCTTTTCAGCAGCAGCGGCGCCAGTGAGGTCGGCACGGCTCATCTTGCCAGTGCCACTACCGAACACGATTTCGTTTCCACCCTTCTGTACGGTCTCGCCGAGATACTCACTCTGGGTGCAACTTACCAGTACTGTCCCAGACAGTGCCAGCATCATAACTAAAGTTTTTTTCATAACGTTAATAAAAAAATTTAAGTTAAAAAAAGTTTGATTAATTAATTTGGTTTTGTTTGTTTTCTCTTGTTTGTTCTTTTACTCTATTATATAATTATAGTTCTATTTCATGACTTACTTCGTCGAAGCCCTTCACTACGGCATTGAAGCCTGAGCCGCCAGGATGCTGCGGCACTGGCACGGTGTCCATGTCGAGCTCTACGGTGATGACACCACCTTTGTAGCGCTTGCGCACTTGGTCGGTCACGTCGAAGACGAAGGTGGAGTCCATACCATTGTAGAACCTCATGTTCACGTCGAGGTAGTGGTGCTCCTTATCCGTATTCTCTTCTGCACGCGTGATGCGGTTGCCGTTCTGCCCGCAGATGCCGAAGGTCATAAGTCGTCCGCCAACGATATCTACCGTTTCGCCATTCATGTCCATATCGAGCTTCTGGCGCATTCTGAACTTGACGGCGATGGCATCTGTGCCTGATATGCCTGTATTGAGAGAAGTGGAGCGTGCCAAGCCCGAGAGGTTGGCATCGCATATCTGTGTCGTTCCTTCATCATCCGGGCAGATGCGACGCATGTGCGTGAGCGGACTGATATTATGGTGCAGGATAACTTGTGGCAGATATATATATGTAATAGGTTCGAGCAGCATGTTGAGCCTTCTCACCCAGATGTCTTTCTCCTCGTCATAGGTGAAGCCTGTGAGGTCCCTGTTTATGTCTATGCCACGCTCGCAAGCCGAGAAGAGTTGCTCGGGCTCGTAGAAGGAGTTCTGGTAGCGTGGCGCATGATAGCGCGAGCTATACATGGTCTGGTTGGTATAGGCCGTTATGTCTTCGTCGAGTGATTGTGGCTCGCGGAAGTGCAGGCTATAGACGTCGTCGATTGTCTTGACGTCGTTCCATGCCAAGATGTCCCAGAAGCCCCAGTCGTAGGGGGCATGGAAAATCTTTTCCGTGACGTATGCATCTCTCTTCTTAAGACGTGTGCCATAGGGGACGTCGCCTGTGAAGTAGCGACGAATGAAGAAGTTGGTAGGCTCCACATATTCCAGTTCGCCGAAGAGTCGCATGTCTTCGCTGTCCCAGCCACCTTCCTGGCCGCACTTGCCGTAGTACCATTCTGCGCGCCAGTCGTAGTTGATGCCCAGGTTGAGTCCATAGTCCCAGTAGAGGTCGAGCCTGAGGTCGATCCAAGGCAGCGCGACGGCTGGGTTGTCCTCATCATAGAGGTGCAAGGGCGGCTCGCGGTAGCAACCAGTGAGGGAGAGAGTGGCTATAGTAACTATAGTGACTATAGGAACTATAGGAACTATAGGAATTATCTGGCTTATCTTGTTTTTCATCTCATTCACTTGTCACCTCCTTTTTCATGTTTCTCGTAGGGTACGAGCGGGTTGTAGTGCAATGTGGGCGAGGTGCCTTCCGGCATCCTTATGCCTTCTATCTTCTGTCGTGCCTTGCGGTAGAGAAGGTCGTAGCTCAGCGTGATGCCGAGACGAGTGGGGCCTATCCACGTGAAGCGGTACTGGCGCTCCTTGAAGGCAGATGGCTTGCCTTTCCAGTCGTAGTAGTATAGGTTGTCGCGATAGGCGGGATTGATGGGGTTCTCCCACTGATAGGGGTCGTACTTGCAGACAAACACACCTGCCTGGAGCTGGAACTCCATTCGCCAGTGTCCTTTCTTGGAGAGAGGCAGGACGTAGCCAACGCCGAGTCCTGCACCGCCGCCTTCACCTACCCATCCGCGACGCTCGTCGAAGCAGATGCCGAATACGCCGAAGTGGCCGTATGCCTGCAGATAGAGGCCCTTGAAGGCAGCGCCCTGTCCTTCGGGACGTACTGCTATGTCGCCGCTGCGGAAGTAGTAGCGTGTCTCGAGCTGATAGTTGCGCACCTGGAAGTACTTATGTCCCCAGTAGTCTTGCCACCAGGGGCAATCGAAGGATGCTCCATAGGTGAAGTGGCCGTGGAGGGGATAGTATTCGATGGCTACGTTGGGGATTGGGCAGTAGCGATTGTAGCCGGGCATATAGACGCCGTAGAAGAGCAGGTTGGTCTTGACGGATAGGAGCTCGCGTCGCGGGAAGCGTTCCACCCACGTCTCGGGTTCGAGCGTGGTGGGAGGAGGCACAACGACCACGGGTTCTTCCACTGCAGGCTCCTCGATGGGAGGTTCTGGTTCCGGTTCAGGCTCGGGCAGAGGCTCGGGTTCAACCAGCTCGGGCTTCTTGTTCGTCTGAGGTGCATAGAAGAAGAAGACGACACGGGCGGCGCGCAGACGCGGGAAATACTCACGGAAGAGTCGATACCACAATGTGCTCTGACGCGTAGTGCGCAGCGTGGCCTTCAGCTTGTCTATCTGTCCGGTGGGGAGGTAGCGGTCGCAGAGTGCCTGCACGTAACCGTAGTCCTTGTCGCCCATGCGGCGCATCATGATGCAGAGCGTGCGGTAGTCCTCTATGTCGATTCCCATGTAGAAGTCATCGTTGATGGGAATGGTCAGGTTCTGCTTGATGAAGTTCAAGATGGTCTCGGCACGCCTTTCGCCGAGGGTCTTGTTCCAGCGCGTGGGACCTTCGGGCGATGCTGCACCGCGCAGCATCATGTATGCCAGTTCCAGGGAGTCGCGGTTGATCAGCGGTAAAACTTCGTTCTGCAACTGGAGCACGAGCGAGTCGCGTTTGGGCAGATACCATTTGTTGACGGGGAAGATGACCCTACCGGCCAGGTCGTAGAACTGCTCGTCGGTGAGTTTGATGGAGTCTTTGCTTTCGACGAAGCGGACGTATGAATAGGCGCTGTAGGCCGATGTGTCAACGGGAGCGGGAAGAGACGGCAGGCTCGGGAAGGGTGCTGCACTGAGCGTGATGCTGAAGAAGAGCAGGACCGCCGCAACAAACGAACTGCCAGCTTTCGCCTTTCGTGCTATTTCACTTATCTTATGAAATGTTTCTAACATTTTAGTTTAAGTATTCTTTGTATGCATATATGCATTACGCATATGCATGCGTGCATAACTAAATCGGGTGCAAAATTATAACAATTCTTTTACATATGCAATACCCCCCCCCCCCATTTTATTACTTTATTTGCAAGAATTAGAAATTTTTCCCTCAATTTTGACACTTTTTACGTCTCGTCCTCACATTTTAATGCAAATTATTGAAAATTGCCATCTTTTTGCAAAACGCGAAAATGCATAAAATTTTGCATGTTTTGTATTCATTTTATTCAACTTTCCGGGGCAAAAGATGCATATAATGACAAGAGACGACACGAGACGACGAAGTCATTCATCCGTGAGTTTTGGTGACTTTAGGTTTCGGGAGAAGTCTGGAAGACTTTACCATTAGTAACCGAGGGCAAAGCCCTCGGGAATAATGACGCCAGCACTGTGAACCTGTCTGGAAGACAGTACAGTGATACGATGGAGAAAGTGTAATGTCTTCCAGACATAATTCACCATGTCGCACTTTTGTCCGAGGGCGAGGCCCTCGGTTACTCATGGTGTTGGCTTCCAGCCATATCTTACTTCAGAGACTTCTATTAAACAAAATAATTATTTCCTTTTTCCCCTTGCAGCACATGTCCATTACGCACGTTCAATCTGAGATTTTTGCGGAATAGAGGATTTTTTTCGCAAAAAAAGTGCTGACGAATAAAATTATTCACTATCTTTGCCGCAAATTTACAAACACTATCGATAAATGAAGACTTCACTTATTACATTCTTCGCAATGGTGGCTGCACTGTTTTCATTCGTGCCATATGCTAAAGCATATGACTGCGAGGTGGACGGCATCTACTACAGCCGCATTTCGGCCACAGAGGTGGAAGTGACCAACAAAGTATTCTCCGACCAGAACTACGCCGCATACACAGGCTCCATCACCATACCGGCTTCCGTGACCTACAACGGAAAGACTTTCAACGTGGTCTCCATCGGCGACTACGCCTTCCGCGATTGTGCATCCATCACCTCTGTCACCATCCCCAACACCGTGACGGCCATCAAGAGCTTTGCCTTCTACGGCTGCAGCTCCATGACAAACGTCAACATGCCTGCTACGGTGACGGAGATCGGCATGGGCGCATTCGAGGGCTGTGCCTCCCTGACGCAGATGGTGCTGCCCAAGGGCATCGAGGTTATCGAGAACGAGACCTTCTTCGGATGCAAATCGCTGAAGGGCATCGTCATCCCCGCAAGCGTCACTGCCGTGGGAGAAGAGGCCTTCTCGCGCTGCGCAGCACTCATCTCCATCTACTGCCTGGCAAAGAACGCACCCGAATGCGAGCCCAACGCCTTCTCGAAGGTGGACCGCACATGGTGCACGCTCTACATCCCCAAGGGTTGTAAGTCCTACAAGGACAACATCGTCTGGCGCGAGTTCTTCATCGAGGAAAGCGACGAGAAGACCGAGGACATCAACCTGAACGCCACAGCCAATTCCAAGTAACCTCATAACCCATCCACGGGGAACATCACGGCCGCCATATGCGGCCGTTTTTTGTTGCCCGTTTTGTAAAGATTTTCTTCAACTTTGCAACTTCGTTTTGCGGAAAATCGCGTTTTCTCAGCCCAAGCGACCTCGAGGGCTCAAATTTTCGCAATTTTGCATATATTTGAGTTTCAAAAACTTGCAATTTCAGCCTTATCCACGGCATTCGTAGAAAGGACAGGCGACAGGTGTTTTATGACAGAAAAAGGACCATTTCATCGATAAAATCGACGCATGAAATCATTGAAGTTCACACGTGAAAATCTCAAACTTCTCTGCAGAACTTTGCAAACTTCTCTGCAGAAGTTGAAAACCTCCACCGCAGGCATCGCTCAATTTCACAGGTCAAGCAGACTTAATCCTGCAAAATTTTGTAAAGATTTTCTCAAATAAACAGGGAGGGTCCTCAGGGCCTTTAAGGACCTTAGGGACATTAGGGACTTTAAGGTCAGGAGGGCCATAGAGGAGTTTGAGGGCAGAAAAGTCTTGAGTGAGAGTGTTTTTCTTCCCCATTTGCTTGCAAATGTGAAAGAAAAGTTGTACCTTTGCACGGAAAAACCAAAAGAAACACCTAACTAAACTCCATGGAAGAAATCGAAAAGAAACAACCGGAATACAGTGCCTCGAACATACAGGTGCTGGAAGGACTGGAAGCCGTACGCAAACGCCCTGCCATGTACATTGGCGACATCAGCGAGAAGGGTTTGCACCACCTCGTGTACGAGACCGTCGACAACTCAATCGACGAAGCTCTGGCGGGCTATTGCACCCACATAGAAGTGACCATCAACGAGGATAACAGTATCACCGTTCAGGACAACGGCCGAGGCATCCCCGTCGATATGCACGAGAAGGAGCACAAGAGCGCCCTCGAGGTGGTGATGACCGTGCTGCATGCCGGCGGTAAGTTCGACAAGGGCTCCTACAAGGTCTCAGGCGGTCTGCATGGCGTTGGCGTCAGCTGCGTGAACGCCCTTTCTTCCAAGATGATCAGCCAGGTCTATCGCGACGGCAAGATCTATCAACAGGAGTACAGCATCGGCAAACCCGTGACGGGCGTCGAGGTCATCGGCACCACCGACCTGCGAGGCACACGCCAGCAGTTCTGGCCCGACAAGACCATCTTCACAACCACTACATATAAATATGACATTCTGGCCAACCGTATGCGTGAGCTCGCCTATCTGAACGCCGGCATCACCATCACACTGACCGACATGCGTCCCGACGAGGAAGGCAACACCAAGACAGAAGTGTTCCACAGCGAAGGCGGACTGAAGGACTTCGTACGCTACATCGACAGCAGCCGTACGCACCTCTTCGACGACGTCATCTATCTCAACACCGAGAAGCAGGGCACGCCCATCGAGGTGGCCATCATGTATAACACCGCTTACACCGAGAACCTCCACTCCTACGTCAACAACATCAACACCATCGAAGGCGGCACACACTTGCAGGGCTTCCGTATGGCGCTGACACGCATCCTGAAAAAGTATGCCGAGGAGAAGTACGAGAAGGAACTGGAGAAACTGGCCAAGAACAGCGTCGAGATAAGCGGCGAGGACTTCCGCGAAGGCCTCACAGCCGTCATCTCCATCAAGGTGGCAGAGCCTCAGTTTGAAGGTCAGACGAAGACTAAACTGGGCAACAGCGAAGTGGCTGGTGCCGTTCAGCAGGCCGTTGGCGAAGCACTCACCAACTATCTCGAGGAACATCCGCGCGAGGCTAAGCTCATCGTCGATAAGGTGCTGCTGGCCGCTCAGGCTCGTGTGGCTGCCCGCAAGGCAAGAGAGAATGTGCAGAGAAAGAGCCCCATGAGCGGCGGCGGACTGCCAGGCAAGCTGGCCGACTGCTCCGACAAAGACCCTGCAAACGCCGAGCTTTTCATCGTCGAGGGTGACTCCGCAGGCGGTTCTGCAAAGCAAGGCAGAAACCGTCACTTCCAAGCCATCCTGCCCATCCGAGGCAAGATATTCAACGTGGAGCGCGTGATGTGGAACAAAGCCTTCGAACACGAGGAGGTGAACAACATCATCCAGGCTCTGGGCGTCAAGTTCGGCCTCAACCCCGACGATTATAAGGAAGCAAACTACGACAAGCTGCGCTACTACAAGACCATCATCATGACCGATGCCGACGTCGATGGCTCTCACATCGACACACTTCTGATGACCCTCTTCTTCCGTTATATGCCGCAGCTCATCAAGGACGGACGTCTCTACATCGCCACTCCCCCACTCTATCGCTGCTCTTATGGCAAGATAGAGGAGTACTGCTACGATGAAGAGGCCCGCATCCGCTTCATCCAGACCTATTGCAACGGCGATGCCGACGACACGAAGCTCCACACGCAACGCTACAAAGGTCTGGGCGAAATGAACCCCAAGCAACTTTGGGAGACCACGATGGACCCAGAACAGCGCCGCCTCAAACAAGTCACCATCGACGACGCCGCTGCTGCCGACTACGTCTTCTCCATGCTCATGGGCGAAGATGTCGGCCCGCGCCGCGAGTTCATTGAGAAGAACGCCACCTTCGCAAACATCGATGCCTAAACCCCAAAAACTAGTTATACTAGTAAACTAGTCTCAACCATAACAAGAAAGGCAACTCCTCCGGGAGTTGCCTTTTTGTTCCGTTATAGCTAAAAGAGAGTTGGCTTCTTAGCCGAGCTTCTGGATGTACTTTGCCAGCTTTGACTTCAGGTTTGCTGCCTTGTTAGCGTGGATAACATTAATCTTGGCGAGCTTGTCAAGTGCCTTCTGTACACTGGGATACATCTCGAGCGCTGCAGCCTTCTCGGTTGTAGCACGAAGCTTGCGCACTGCATTACGCATGGTCTTTGCGTAGTACCTGTTGTGGAGTCTTCTCTTCTCCTCCTGACGGATGCGCTTAAGTGATGATTTGTGATTAGCCATCTGTTTTTCTATCTTATTTTATTACTTGTTTCTTTTGTAGTCCCTAGGAGAGTCGAACTCCTCTTTAGAGAATGAAAATCTCTCGTCCTAACCGATAGACGAAGGGACCTTACCTTCGACTAAACCTGTATGCTTTAGTCAGTGCTCTTGAGCACAGTGTCTCAATTGCGGGTGCAAAGGTATAACAATTTCCGATACTGACAAAATAATTTTAAGGAAAAATGTTCCTTCAGTTGCATTTTTCCGTTTGTAAGCCCTCAAAGTGCATGGTTTTGTGTATCTTTACATACTGAAAGAAGAAAAGGTATGTTTGAAGAAACACAAGGTATCGTGCTGCACTACAACCGCTACAATGACGACAGTGCTATCGTGGACATCTTCACGCTGTCGCGTGGCAGCGTCTCGTTCCTGGTGCGCGACCGCCGACGTCTGCGCAAGGGGAACGTGCAGACGATGCTGCTGCGGCCGCTCAATATCGTGGAACTGACGTTCGACTATCGCGCCTCGGCCTCGCTGCAGAAGCTTCAGGAAGTGCACATCAAGCACTGCTACACCTCCCTGCCCTACAATCCCATCAAGGAGACCGTGGCTCTCTTCCTGTCTGAATTCCTGCACAATGCACTGCGGAGTGAGGTCAGGAACCCAGACCTTTACCATTATATAATATACAGCCTGCAGTGGTTCGACCTTGCCAGCAAGGGGCTGGCAAACTTCCATGTGACTTTCCTCACCCGCATGACGTACTATCTGGGCTTCTGGCCTAACATCGACAAAAGAAACATGCTGCCTTTCTTTGACCTGAAAGACAGCATTGCCACAGATGCAGAGCCTGAGCACAACTTCTTCCTCAAGGGAGAAGAGGTGGCTATTATGCCCAAGCTGCTGCGCATGAATGTGCGCAACATGCACCGTTTCCTATTGACCAGACAGCAACGCAACCGGATGCTGGATGTGCTCACCCTCTACTATCAGCTGCATGTGCCCGAGTTCCGCGACCTGCGTTCGCTCGAAGTGCTGAGAGAGGTCCTTGCCTGACTGCTTAGAGTTCAAAGGCAACACCCATCGTCGGAGTGTCCGACTCCTGTACGGGATTGCTTATCTCCTTTATCTTGTTCACCTCGTCCTTCGTACGGTTGTAGGCGGGACGGGCATCGACCATTGAGATGATGTCGTCGTTGTCGAGGTCTTCGTCCGTGAAGACATAGACATTGTGGCGACGACGACGCACAGGCGTGTCTGAGGATGGGTCGTAGTAGATGCGGCGACGCTCCTCGTTGTAGTCCTCTGTCTCTTGATCGACGACAGACTTCTCCTGCTCCTTCTGCTCGACGATGCTGCGTACACCCGGCACGTTCTGCAAGCCGAAGCCGGTGGCAAGCAGCGTAATCTTCACCTTGTTGCCCAGCGAGCTGTCTGTGGCAAGACCCCACTTCGTCTCCACGTCCTTGCGGAACTTGCTCATGAAGTCGTTCACTTCGTTCATCTCTTCCATCATGAGGTTGCCCGTCTCGTTCTCGCTGCAGAAGTTGATGTTGAGCAGAACCTTGCGGGAATTAAAGATGTCGTTGTTGTTGAGCAGCGGACTGTTCAAGGCTTCTTGTATGGCCTTTGTGACGCGGTTCTCGCCTTCGCCATAACCAGTGCTCATGATAGCGACGCCGCCATCTTTGAGGACCGTCGTGACGTCCTGGAAGTCGAGATTGATGGTGCCATGCATCGTGATGATTTCTGCGATGCTCTTGGCAGCCACGCTCAACGTGTCGTCTGCCTTGGCAAAGGCATTGATGACGGTGAGTTCGGGATAAATCTCGCGCAGACGCTCGTTGTTGATGACGAGCAGAGCATCCACGTGCTTGGCTATCTCCTCTACGCCGTCGAGGGCTTGATTGATTTTCTTGTTGCCCTCGAACTTGAAGGGAATGGTGACGATGCCTACGGTCAGGATGCCTGCATCCTTGGCGCACTGGGCGATGATGGGAGCTGCTCCGGTGCCCGTGCCGCCGCCCATGCCTGCGGTGATGAAGACCATGCGAGTGCCGTCATTGAGCATCTCGCGGATGTCGTCAATACTCTCCTCTGCACGTTGACGGCCGACGGCAGGGTTGTTGCCTGCACCGAGGCCGTCCTTGCCCAGCTGCAGGTGGTTGGGGACGGGCGAGTCGTTCAGCGCCTTCTTATCTGTATTGCAGACCACGTACGTCACTTCGTGTATGCCTTCGCGGTACATGTGGTTGATGGCATTGCCGCCACCGCCTCCTACGCCTACCACCTTGATGATGCAAGGACTCTCGGACTTCTTCATGATGAAGTTAATGCCGCCTGTTGGCTGTATGTTCTTTTCTTCTGCCATAGTTGTATCTGTTTAAGGTAAAGCGTTATTCTTCGTCGGAAAGCATGGTTCCTATAGTCTTCCACAAACGGCTGAGGGCAGACGGACCTTTCTCGGGCTTCTCGGGCTTCTCGGGCTCCGTCTGAGGTTCTGGCTCGACTGCTGGATCGGGTTCTTCCTTCTTTTCGAAGTCGAAGGTGTCCTGTGCTGGAGTCTTTGCCACTTCGCCTACGCAGTTCTCGGTGCCTTCCAGCAGGAGGCCGTAGAGAGTATAGAGGCGGTCCGGCTCGCCCACTTGCACGCCAAATGAGATGGTCACGTTCTCGGGCAGACCTTTGGCGATGCGCAGCTTGAGCTTGTCCCCTGCCTGTCGGGAGAAGGCCTGCTGCAGTTCGGGGATGCGAGCAGCTCCGCCCGTGAGGATGACTCCGGAGACGAGTTGTTCCTTATAGGCTGAGATGTGGTGGCATACGTTGGCAATAATCTCCTCGTAGCGTGCTTCCACTATCTCCTGCAGCTTCTCCTCGTCTTCTGTGCGGTCAAAGCTCAGGCTGATCTTCTGCCCTGTCTTATCTTCGCTGTCGGAGCGGAATGCTGTGCCGTATTTCTTCTTCAGGTCTTCAGCTTCCTCTGCCTCGATTTTGAGGCTGGTGAGGTCGCTCGTGACGTTGGAGCCGCCGAGGGGGATGACACAGAGGTGACGGAGGATGTTGTTGACGTAGACACTCACCGTGGTTGTGTCGGCCCCCATATCAACGAGTGCGCAACCCGAGCGGCGCTCGTTGGAGGTGAGCAGGGCATTGGCCTCGCACAGGGGCGATATGAATATGTCCTGCACTTCCAGGCCTGCACCGGCTGCACACTTGCGGATGTTTTCCTCGAGCGTGGTGCGGGCAATGATGTTGATGAAGTTTGCCTCGAGCATCTCTGCCTGCATGCCGACGGGGTCGACGATGCTTCGGCTGCCTATGGTGTACTCCTGCGGCACCACTTCCTTTATCTCGGCATTGGGATAGACGACGCCGCTATTGGTGTCGCGCATCTTGTCGATGGTCTTGTGCGAAAGGAGTTCCAGGCCGTCGAACTGCAGCAGCACGCGATTGTGGACCGAGCGGAGCGACTGGCCGCCCAGACCTACATAGATGCTGTTGACCTTGACGCCCAGCTTGTCGCTGAGTTTTGCCACGACACGCGAGAGTGCCTGCGTCGTCTTGTCGATGTTGTCGATGATGCCCTTGCGGATGGTGTTGGGCGACTCTTCCTGGGCAAAGGCAAGTACCTGCATACTGCCGTCAGGTTCCCGCTTGCCTGCGATAGCACGTATAGCTGTCGATGCCAGCTCTACTGCAATGATAATGTCTTTTTCTGCTCCCATATTATTTATTTTTATTGTTGTTGCATGTTATTCAAGATGGCGTGCCGCACCAAGAAAGATGGCGTGCCATGTTGGTCATCTCGGCGTGCCGCGTTTTGAAAGATGGCGTGCCGCGTTTTCTGAGCCGATATTCTTCATCTCTTATGGCCGGCTTTTGTGCAGACGACCTGTCCGTCGTACGCCAGACTTATCCTACTGTATTTGTTCCAGCCGACGCGTTCCAGTCCTTCACGGTAGAAGGTGCGCAGGCGGCTGAGTTTCTCTTGAAAGTTGTTTACGCTGCCCAGTTCGATGATATGCTGCCCGACGCGCGGATAGAGTTCTATCTGATCGGGACCGACGACGTGTATCTGCTCTATCTGTTCGCTCCAGAAGAGGTCGTCGTGGATATATCGTGCAAGCTCCAGGAGGTGTTCGGCAGCAAACTTCTTCGTGATGTTGCCCGTGGCGACGCAGAGGTCCACGTTGAAGGTGGCGGTTGCCATCGTCAAGCCGGTGCTGGACAGGTAGTAGTCCTCGCCCTTCTGGCTGATGACGTGCAGTATGGGCTGCTGCGGCACAACCTTGATGCAGAGGCGGCCTGCCGCATCGTAGTAGCAGGTGGCACGCTCGATGTGCGACTCCTCAAGCATCAGCTGCTCTATCTGCTCCAGGCTGACGTCGCTTATCTTCATGCCCTCGGGCGACAGCTTGTTGCGCGTCAGGATGGAACGCACATACTCGTCCGTGATGAAGCCATCGGGGATGCTGTCGATTATCTCGACGCGGATGCCTTCGCAGGTCCTGTCCTCTGCCTGGCCGCTGAACTTCCAGACAGCCACCACAAGGTAGCCCACAACTGCCAGAAGCAGGAATATCTTGATTGCCGTCTTCATGATAATGGTCGCAGAATATCTGTTATCTGTTGAACATAGTCCTCTATATCGCCAGCCCCGAGCGTCACAAGCACGTCGAAACCACCTTGCCGAACCACGTCCAGGATGCCGTCCTTGCTGCACATCTCTCGCTTGATGCCGGGCTTCAGGTTGTCGTAGATGAGCTGGCTCGTTACGCCGGGTATGGGTGCCTCGCGAGCCGGATAGATGTCCACGATGCAGACATCGTCGAGCAGCGACAAGGCTGCGGCAAAGTCCTTGTAGAAGTCGCGTGTACGGGTATAGAGGTGCGGCTGGAAAATTGCCTTGATGCGGCGGCCCTGATAGAGCTCGCGCAGGCTCTCCAGGCTGCGGCGGATTTCCTCGGGATGATGGGCATAGTCGCTCAGGTAGGCCATCTTGTCTGTCTTGATGTGGAAGTCGAAGCGACGGTCCACACCGCTGAAGGACAGTATGCCTTGGCGAATCTCCTCTGCCGTAGCGCCGGCAATCTGTGCCAAAGCCATGGCAGCAATGCCGTTCTCTATGTTGACGCTGACAGGCACACCCAGTTCGATGCCCTGGATATTGCCAAGCGGCGAAACGAGGTCGAAGGTGATGCGGCCATCACCAATACGGACATTCTCTGCATGGAAGTCGCCATCCTCGCGGCTATAGGTAAAGACCGTCACGCCTTCCTGCACGGCTGGCTTCATCTTCAGCCCCGTATGCAGGATGAGGTAGCCACCGGGAAGTATCAGGCTACTGTACTTACTGAAACTCTCCAGGTAAGCCTCCTCCGTGCCGTAGATGTCAAGGTGGTCGGCATCTGTCGCTGTGATGACACTGGCAAAGGGCGTCAGGTGGTGGAAACTACGGTCGAACTCGTCTGCCTCAATGACGACATACGGGCTCTTCTGGCTCAGAATGTAATTCGTGCCATAGTTCTTCGTGATGCCGCCCAGGAAGGCGTTGCAGTCCACATGACTCTGATGGAGCAGATGGGCAGCCATACTCGATGTCGTCGTCTTGCCATGTGTGCCAGCCACACAGAGTCCCTTGAGCGAGCGCGTCAAGGTGCCGAGCACTTGGGCACGCTTCTGTATCTCGAAGCCATTGTTGCGGAAGAAAGTCAGCTCCGTATGTTCTGCAGGAATGGCTGGCGTATAGACTACCAACGTACTCTCCCTGTCACGACACGGAGCAGGGATGAGCTCCACATTGTCCTCATAATGAACCAACGCCCCTTCCTCCTGAAGTGCCTTCGTGAGGTCGCTCGGAGTCCTGTCGTAACCGGCAACGACCAAGCCACGACTCAGGAAGTAGCGTGCTATGGCACTCATGCCAATGCCGCCGATGCCTACAAAATATACTGCCTTTATCTCTTCCATCACTTCTTCTCCTGTGCAAGTTTTATAACCTCTTCGGCAATAATGCGTGCCGAGTCGCGCAACGCCATCGCAGCAGCATTCCCTCCGAGCTCCTTGAGTTTCTCTTCATCGACAACCGTCTCCAAAGCAAGCGGTATGAGGTCCTCGGGAGCATCTGCATCGCGGACGAGCAAGGCGGCCTGCCTGTTCACGAGTGCCATCGCATTGTGTGTCTGATGGTCTTCCGCCACATTAGGACTGGGAACCAAGATGCTTGGCTTACCCAACAGGCACAGCTCGCTGATGCTGCCAGCACCGGCGCGGCTGATGACAAGGTCTGCCAGACAATATGCCTGATCCATCCTGCTGATGAAGTCCGTTACGACAAGATTGCTTGGCTTGCCCTTCACGTCAAGCATCTGCTCTATCTCCTTCTTGTAGTAGCTGCCTGTCTGCCAGATGAACTGCACCGACGAAGCAGCAATGCGGGAGAGGTTCCTTATGACACTCTCGTTCAAGGTGCGAGCGCCAAGGCTTCCTCCAATGAGCAATACCGTTGGCTTCGCAGGGTTCAAACCAAAGGCTGCGGCACACTCCTCGCGCGTCAATGAGTCGTTAAGCAGGCTCTGACGCACTGGGTTGCCTGTGAGCAGGATACGATCCTTCGGGAAGAAACGCTCCATGCCTTCGTATGCCACACATATCTTCCTGGCCTTCTTCGCAAGCGTCTTATTGGTGAGTCCCGCAAAGCTGTTCTGTTCCTGAATAAGGCAAGGGATGCCAAGCTCGTAGGCAGCATTGAGGGTTGCCGAACTGGCATAGCCGCCTACACCCACTGCCACTTGTGGCTTAAATTCTCGCAGCGTCTGCTTCACCATACGCTTGCTCTTCAGAAAGTCCATCAGGATGCTGATGTTGCCTGGCTTCCATAGAGGACGAAGCAAACCACGGACGGGCAATCCTATTATCTTATATCCGGCAGCAGGCACGCGTTGCATCTCCATTCTGCCTTCTGCACCCACGAAGAGAATCTCCACGTCGGGATTTATCTCACGCAAGGCATTGGCAATGCTCACGGCAGGGAATATGTGTCCGCCTGTGCCGCCACCACTTATTATGACTCTTAATCCTTCCATATACATTATATAATATATATATTATGCTTCCGCTACTTCGGGAGCTTCTATTTGTTTGTTTTCGTATTGCGGTTTACGCTTTGCCGTATGGCTTACACTCAGTATCATGCCTATGTAGGTACAGGTGATGAAGAGACTTGTACCGCCTCGGCTGACAAGCGGCAGAGGTTGTCCCGTGACGGGGAATGCGCCTACAGCCACAGCCATATTCATCATCGCCTGCACTACTATCATTAGGGCCAGTCCCATTACCAGGTAGGAAGGGAAGAGGGCCTTGCACTTCTGGGCGATACGCATGGAGCGATACATCAATATCAAGTAGAGGGCAAGCACCAGAAAGGCTCCGAAGAAGCCCAGCTCCTCGATGATGATGGCATAGATGAAGTCAGAGAAAGCCTGCGGGATGAAGTCACGCTGACGGCTATTCCCCGGGCCGCGTCCGATGACATTGCTTGTTGCGATGGCCACCTTGGCGTATGCCTTCTGCGGATTCTCCTGAGGCTTGAAGTCACGAGGGTCGGCAGGACGCTCCTGCTTGTCAGTGATGCGATGCACCCATGTCGGCACGCGATGCAAAGGTCCTTCGGACATCTGCCATTCCGTCAGTGTCTTCTCGGGTATGGAATAGGCGATGCCAAAGACGCTGCCTATGCCGAGCATGCCCAGGAGGAGTGCTCCGACGAGTATCTTCTTGCGTATCTGTGCATAGAAGCATATGCCGAACATGACGATGGCAATGATGAAAGCGGTGGAGGCATTCTCGGTGAAGATGAGGAGGATTGTGATGAAGGCCGTCAGCGCCACTATCTTAAATCCCATCGGACTGGCCCCCTTCTCGTCGCGAAGCGAGGAGAGGATGAAGCAGCTGAAGCCTACGAGACTCAACTTAGCCAACTCACTTGGCTGGAACCTTATGAAGCCAATCGATATCCATCGGCCCGCGTCGTTCGTCTTCTGACCGATGGCAAGCACGGCAATCAGCAGGAAGAGCGACAGAAACATGCCTATGGTGCAGAACAACTTGAAGTAGTTGCACGGGATGAAATGCACGAGCCAGGCGATGAAGATGCCCATGAGCATGAAGGAGCCGTGCTGCATGATAGGGTCCCAATATGCGCCGGAGGCAAACGTCATGCGTGAGCTGGCACTATAGACCTCGATGAGCGAGATGGCACACAGGGTGATGAAGACAGCCCACACTCCCAGGTCGCCTTGTATCAAGGTCTTGTTCTTTATATTGCTTAGCTTCATCTTTGTTTATTCCTTATAGGTTTCTCACTTGCTCGCAGAACTGTTCGCCACGGTCCTCCATGTTCTTGAAGAGGTCGAAGCTGGCGCAGCAGGGACTGAGCAGGACTGTATAGCCAGGCTTAGCCATGCGAGCGCAGGCAGCCACGCAGTCCTTCATGTTGTTGGTGTCGGCTACGGGAATGCCCATTCCATCGAAGAATTGGTGTAGCTTTGTATTGTCTGCTCCGAGATAGACGAGGCCGGCACATTTCTTCTGCACCAGTTCCTTGATGGCCGAATAGTCGTTGCCTTTGTCTTTGCCGCCAATGATGAGGATGGTGGGTGTGGTCATGCTCTCGAGAGCATACCAGCAGGCATCGACGTTGGTTGCTTTGGAGTCGTTGATATACTGCACGCCGCCCACGCGAGCCACTTTCTGCAAGCGATGCTCCACGCCTTCGAAGTCGCTCAGACTCTGGCGCAGCGAGTCATCGTCTATGCCGCTGATGCGAGCAGCGATGCCTGCAGCCAGGCTGTTATACATATTGTGTTTCCCACGGAGGCTCAGGCTCTCCTGTTCCATGTTGAAGGGCGTGGGATACTCGATGGTATATTTCCCGTCGGCGATGTAGCCTATCATGCCTTCTTTCTTAAGGATGCTGAAGGGACACATCCTGGCTTTGATGCCATACTTCTTGAGTTCGGCACTGATGATGGGGTCGTCGTTCCAGTAGATGAATGCGTCGTCCTCGGTCTGGTTCTGCACGATGCGCATCTTGGCGTCAGTGTATTTCTGCATGGAGTTCTCGTAGCGATCCAGATGGTCGGGCGTTATGTTGAGCAGGATGGCGATGTTGGCACGGAAGTCGTACATATTGTCGAGCTGGAAGCTGCTGAGCTCGATGATGTAGTAGTCGTAGGTCCTTCCCTCGGCAATCTGGAGGGCCAGGCTGCGGCCGATGTTTCCGGCGAGTCCTGCATTGTAGCCTGCCTTCTTGAAGATATGGTAGATGAGGCTCGTGGTGGTCGTCTTGCCGTTCGAGCCGGTGATGCAAATCATCTTGGCATCCGTGTAGCGTCCGGCGAACTCTATCTCGGAGATGACCGGAATGCCTGCGTTCCTGACCTTCTGCACCATGGGTGCGTCCTCGGGGATGCCAGGGCTCTTCACCACTTCGACTGCATTCAGGATGAGTTCCTCCGTGTGGCGTCCCTCTTCCCAAGGCACACTGTATTCGCGGAGAACCTGTTTGTAGTTCTCCTTTATCTTGCCCATATCGCTGACGAAGACGTCGAAGCCTTTCACCTTAGCCAAGGCTGCTGCTCCTACGCCGCTTTCGGCAGCTCCAAGTATCACTATTCTATTCACCTAATTAATTTACTATTTAACGATTTACTATTTACCATTTGTTCCCCCTAAAGGGGGTTAGGGGGTCCCTACCTTATTTTCAATGTTACGATGGCAAGTGCTGCCATGATGATGGTCACTATCCAGAAGCGGACGGTTATCTTGGATTCCAGCCAGCATCCTTTGGGCCAGTTGATGAGCACCTTGAAGTCGGCTGGCAGTTGCCCTGGCTTGACGCGGAAGGTGTCGTGCAGGGGGGCACGCTTGAAGACGCGCCACTTCAGCCCGCGCCGGTTGCCCATCTTGGCATAGTTGGTCTGCAGGATGACGCTCAGGCTCTCCATGAAGAAGACGAAGCAAAGCAGGGGCAGGAGCAGTTCCTTGTGTATGATGATGGCCGTGACGCCGATGATGCCGCCGATGGCCAGGCTGCCCGTGTCGCCCATGAACACTTGTGCGGGATAGGCATTGTACCAGAGGAAGCCAATCAGTGCGCCGACGAAGGCACAGATGAAGATGACGAGTTCCTCGCTCCCTGGGATGTACATGATGTTCAGGTAGGCTGCCATGTGGACGTGGCTGCTGACGTAGGCCAGAATGCCGAGGGCGAGGCACATGATGGCTGCGTTGCCTGCACAGAGGCCGTCCATGCCGTCGTTCAGGTTCGAGCCGTTGCTGACGGCCATCACGATGAAGGTGGTGACCAGGACGAAGAATATCCAGCCGGCTGCCGTACGGTACTTGCCCAGGAACCGGAAGATGTCTGCGTAGTTGAGGTTGTTGTTCTTGACGAACGGGATGGTGGTGATGGTGCTCTTCACCTCTTCGCTGCGATGCGTCACCACTTGTTCCGTGCCCTGCCGCTCGTCCTCGATGTTCTCGCGGATGACGGCGTCGGGACTCATCCAGAGCGTCAGTCCGATGACCAGACCGAGCACTGCCTGCCCCAGCAGCTTCCAGATGGGGCGGATGCCGTCCTTTGTCTTCTTCATCTTGGTGTAGTCGTCGGCAAAGCCCAGTGCGCCGAGCCACAGGGTGGTGAAGAGCATGAGGAGCATGTAGATGTTGCGCAGGCGGCCCAGCAACAGGCAGGGTACGATTGTGGCCACGATGATGATGATGCCGCCCATGGTGGGCACACCCTTCTTCTCCACGCCGTACGGGTCGATGCTGGCATCTCGCTGAGCTTCGTTGGCATTGTGCTTACGCATCCAACGGACGAAGTACTCGCCGAACCACATCGAGATGACGAGGCTCAGGACCAGCGTGAGGACTGCACGGAAAGAGATGTAGTGCCACAGGTTGGCACCCGAGACTCCGTATTCTCCTAAATATCTGAACAGGTAGTATAGCATATCTTATCGATGTTCGTTTGTTGTGTTATGTAGTGCCGCATTGTGTCTGTATATTGCCTTTTAGCTATGTCTGTAAAGATGGCGTGCCGCGTTGAGCATTTCGGCGTGCCATGTTTGTCATTTCGGCGTGCCGCGTTGGCAAAGATGGCGTGCCGCGTTTTCAGAGCCCAAATGCTTCGCGTATCACCTCATGGTCGTCGAAGTGATGCTTCACGCCTTTGATGATCTGATAGTCCTCGTGTCCCTTGCCGGCTACGAGGATGACGTCGCCCGGCTGAGCCATTGTGCAAGCGGTGCGGATGGCTTCTCGGCGGTCCACTATGCTGATGACGCTGCGCCGCTGCGATGCGTCGAGACCAGCCAGCATGTCGTTGATGATGTCCTGCGGCTCCTCGTTCCTGGGGTTGTCACTCGTGATGATGACGCGGTCGCTGTTCTTCACGGCTTCCTGAGCCATCAGGGGGCGCTTGCCCTTATCGCGGTTGCCGCCTGCGCCGCATACCGTCCAGCACTGTCCCTTGCCGTTGAGCACCTCGTTGATGGTCGTGAGGACATTGACGAGGGCATCGGGTGTGTGGGCATAATCGACGATGGCCGTGACGCCTTCCTTCGAACGGATGGCCTCGAAGCGACCATTGACGGGCTTCTGCGCACTGAGCAGGACGAGTGCCTGTTGCGGCTCGACGCCCAGCATGACAGCTGCTCCATAGACTGCCAGAAGGTTGCTGACGTTGAAACGCCCCACGAACTGCACGCTGACGTCCATGCCGTCTATCTCCAGGTCCATGCCCTCGAAGCTCTCCTCCATGATGCGGGCCTTGAAGTCGGCTGCAGAGTGGAGGGAGTAGGTCTTGACCTTCGCCTTGCAATTCTGCACCATGACCATGCCGTTGCGGTCGTCGGCATTGATGATGGCGAAAGCGTCGGCGGGCAAACTGTCGAAGAAGCCTTTCTTCGCGTCGCGATAGTTCTCGAACGTTCCGTGATAGTCCAAGTGGTCGCGCGTCAGGTTGGTGAAGATGCCGCCGCTGAACTGGAGACCTCCGATACGCTTCTGAGCGACGCTGTGACTGCTGACCTCCATGAAGGCGTAGGCACAACCCTCGTCGGCCATCTGCCCGAGGAGACGGTTCAGGGTGATGGGGTCGGGAGTCGTCACCTCAGTAGGCACGGGCTCGCCGTCTATATAGTTGCAGACGGTGCTGCACAGTCCGCACTTGTAGCCAAGCTGGCGGAAGATATTGTAGAGCACGGTGGCGATGGTGGTCTTGCCGTTCGTGCCGGTCACTCCGATGAGGTGCATGCGCTCGCTCGGGTTGCCGAAGAAGTGCGTCGCCAGCGTTCCCACGACATCCTCAGTGTTGGGATAGACCAGATAAGTGACACCTGTGGCGATTGCTTCGGGCAATCGCTCGCAGACAATAACACTGGCTCCCAGCTCAATAGCCTTGCCGATAAACGTGTGGCCGTCAACCTGTGTGCCTCGCATAGCTACGAACATGGCGTCCTTCCCGATGCGGCGGCTGTCTATCTCAATGCCTGTCACTTCACGGTCGATGCTGCCCACCACCTGTTGTGGCTCCAAGCCTTGTATAATTTGTCTGAGTTTCATTTCCTTTGTTATTTATTTAGGTGAGGCGGTTAATGTAATCGTTTTGCCCTTGACGGCAACGGAACCGGCCGGAATGTCCTGCCGCGTAATCTCTCCACAGCCATTGATGCGCACGCGCAAGCCGCGCTGCTGCAAAGCATAGACAGCATCCTTCGCCCCCATTCCCGTGACGTCCGGCACCTTCTTCAGCGACACCGTGTCGGCCTCTTGCAGATGAAGCTGCTTTTTCCCAAGCCCCATGCCCTCCACGATGGCTTCAGCCTGACGCGTGCTTCCCTTCGTCACCTCCGGGACAAACACAGAGTTCGTGTCGGCGGCTGCTACCGCACTGCGCAACGAGTCGCGCGACATGATGTACTGAGATATTTCGCTGAAGACGGGGCCACACTGTCCGCCGCCCGATGCAGGCAGGCCATGCTTCTTGATGCATACGATGCAACTGTACTTCGGGGCATCGCTTGGGAAGTATCCACAGAAGCTCACCATGTACTTCCGGCCAGCGTATGAACCGTTCTCGCTGAATTGAGCCGTTCCCGTCTTGCCGCTCACCTTGAAGTACTTGCCGCCGTTGCCGGCCTTCTTGCCGAGGCCGCCGCTCACCACATGCTCCAGGCAATACTGTATGTCGCGCAGCGTCGAGGGCTTGCATATCCTTTCCTTGATGACCTCCGTCGGGAACTCGCGCACCACCATGCCGTCCTTCAGCTCAGCCGTCACGAAGCGCGGACGAACCATCTTGCCGCCGTTGGCAATCGCATTGTAGAACGTCAGCGTACTGATGGGCGGAAGCATCGTGACGTAACCTATACTCATCCATGGCAGGTCGGGCTTGCTCCAGTAGCGCCCACTGTCCTTCGGGTGCGGCACACGCGGCTCGCCCTTGCCCACAAAGGGAAGGTCGAGGGGGATGCCCACGCCCTCGCGGTGCAAACCGTCCACAAAGGCCGAGGGATTGCTCCCGTAAGCTTCATCAATAATCTTGCTGACCCCGATGTTACTACTCTGCCCGAGAATGTCCTCCACCTTGAGGACACCATATCCTCCACGGTGCCAGTTGTGGTCCTTCATCTTGCGGCCATGCATGTTGACGATGCCCGGGGCGCAGTTCACCTCCTTGTTCAGGGTTATCTTCCCGTCCTCAAGAGCCACCATGATGCTGGCCGTCTTGAATGTCGAGCCAGGCTCCCAGAGGTCGCTCACGGCATTGTTCTTCATCTCGTAGTACTCGCCGTCCTCGCCACGAGTGAGGTTGACGATGGCCTTCACGTCGCCGGTCTTCACTTCCATCACGACCACGACACCTATCTCACCGTTCACCAGTTCCTCCTTCAGCTTGCTGCGCAGGGTGCGGTCGGCAAAGTCCTGAATGTTGATGTCAATGGTTGTAAGCAAGTCATGCCCATTCTCCGCCTGGGCATCTATGATGGGAACCCTCCTGTTGCGCACGGTGATGAAGTGCTTCTGCCCGGGCTTGCCACGCAGGATGCTGTCGAAACTCAACTCGAGGCCGCATTTGGGCTTACTGCTTGTGTCGTTATAGAGCTCGCCGATGGTGCGGCTTGCCAATCCGCCGTAGGGTTTGAGGCGAAGCAACATCTCGTCGGCGTGGAAGCCGCTTTTATACATGCTTTCCTTGAGGAATGGCAGTTCCTTGCAGGCTCTGTACTGCACGTAGGTTGCCAGTTTCGGGTAGATGCGCCAGGAGTACTTGCCTCGTTTCTTTCCTTGTCTGAGTCGCTCGCGGAACCATGCCTCGTCGCGGTCTGGGAAGATTCGTGCGAGGCCCTGGACGATGCTGTCGAGCTTTTGTTCGAACGTGGTGTCGCGGTATTCCCGTGTTTTCCTTTCGATGGAGGAATCAGGGTCGTGAACGGCAAAGTCCATATAGAGTGCATACTTCGGCACGGTGCCTGAGAGCACTTGACGGTCGCAGGAAAGGATATTGCCACGATTGGCAGGAATGGTAGCAACCTTGCTGTTGCGCCCCACCTCTTTCCAATATTCACTCTCAGGCGGCAACATCGTATAGAGCGTCTTGGCAAGGATATACAATCCTGCCAGGAGCATCATCACGAAGATGACGATGTAGCGTCTGGGGGCCTTATCTTTACCTGCTTGCTTCATGGTGGGCTTAGTCTTTCGCATTAATGATGAATGGCGCAACCTTGCTGGGAACGAGGGTGCTGTCACCTTGCTGGCGGAGTTTCTGCTCGAGCTGGCTTTGACGGCAGAGCAGCGTGAGTTCGCTGACGCGGGTGATGCTTCTGTATCGCCAATCCTTGAGCTCTGCCTCAAGCTCTGTTTCCTTCATCATCTCCACCTGCGCCTGATAGCCGTTGGTGATGTAGAGGAAGATGCCGGCCAGGATGAGGAGCAACATCTTCCATTGGTTCAGGAACCAACGGGGAGCCGCATCCAGCATCTGACGGATGTTGGCGGCAGTCAGTTCATCGACTTCATCGTCGTCGCTGACAAGCGAGCGCATCAGCTTCTCCTTGTCACTGACTTGCTCCTTCTCTTCCTGAACCTCAGGAGTTTCCTGCACGTCCTGAACGTCCTGCTCCACTTCCTGGAGTTCCTCGAAGTTATCTATCTCTATCTCTGCCATAGGTTGTTTCCTAATCCCTATTCTCTAATCCTTAATCTCTAATCTCTCTTCCTTGCCACACGGAGCTTTGCCGAACGGCTGCGAGGGTTACGGTTCTGCTCCTCTTCACTCGGGATGATGACGCCTCGGTTGACTGCCTCGAGAGGTGCATTGCTGCGCCCGAAGAGGTCGGTCTCCACTTTTCCCTCTGCGTTGCCTGCCTTGACGATGTTCTTCACCATACGGTCCTCGAGGGAATGATAGGTGAGGATGCTGAGCCTGCCGGACGGCTTGAGCAGTTCCGTGGCTGCCTTGAGCATCTCTCGCAAAGCAACCATCTCGCCGTTGACCTCTATGCGAAGTGCCTGGAAGACACGTGCCAAGTCCTTCTTCTCGCGGTCATAACCCATCAGGGGCCTTAGCACTTCCACCAGTTCGGCAGTGGTCGTGATGGGCTTCTTCTGCCTGGCCTTGACGATGGCAGAGGCTATGCGACGGCTGTTCTTCAGTTCGCCATAGAGATAGAGGATGCCGGAGAGTTGCTCTTCGCTGTACTCCTCCACTATCTTCCTGGCGTCGACGCTGGCCTGACGGTTCATCCGCATGTCGAGCGGAGCATCGAAGCGGAAGCTGAAGCCCCGTTCCTCCTCGTCGAAATGATGGCTGCTCACGCCCAGGTCTGCCAGTATGCCGTCCACCTGCTCGTGCCCGTAGTAGAGCATCCAGTTCTTAAGGAAACGGAAGTTGCTACGGATGAAGGTGAAGTTCGCTTCGCCTTCCAGCTCTTTGGCATTCTGCCGGGCGTCCTCGTCCTGGTCGAAGCTGTAGAGATGTCCTGTGCCTTGAAGGCGTCGGAGTATCTCCCTGCTGTGGCCACCGCCACCGAATGTGAGGTCAACATATATGCCGCCTGGCTTGATGTCCAGCCCGTCGACTGCCTCACTGAGCAGTACCGGCACATGATATTCCTCACTCTTCGCGTACATTATTTATATATTAAGGCCTTCCCTCCCCCTCTTTAAGTGGGACTCTATTTACTTTCCTGTCCTAATGGGGGTCGGTGGGGTTCATCATTTCCTCCAGTATGCCGGCCACCCTCTCAGGGTCGCTGAGGAGGTCTTCTGCAGCTGGTTTGCTCCATATCTCGATGGTGTCGTCCACGCCGATGAAGCGCACATCGCTCTTGATGCCTGCATGTTCCAGATAGCGACGGGGGATGAGCATGCGACCGCCACTGTCGAGCGTGACGTTCTCTGCATCGGCCGTGAAGAGTCGCAATGCTTCACGCTGCTGACGATTGAAGAGGTTGGTGCGGGCCCGGACAGTGTCGACCTGGGCGTCCCACACACTCTTGGGGTAGAGCACGAGGCAGTTCACGAAGAGATCGCGACGCAGCACCAGCCCTTCCTCCTCTTCCTTCTGCAGGATTTTGCGGAAGACGCTGGGCACGAAAACGCGTCCCTTCTCGTCTGTCTTGGCATCTATGCTACCCGTAAATCTCATCAATCTTAGGCTTTTATTGCAAATTCTGCTGCAAAGATACACAATTCCCCACAATTCCCCACACTTTCTTCAATTTTTTTTTCTTTAGCTGTTTTGCTTGTCTTGTTGATAACCTGCCGAAGCATTCTTTTATTAGTTCTGCGAAAGCCTGTAAATAAAGCGCTTTCAGCATATTATAACTTAACAAATAGAGGTGTTGAAAACTTTTTTGCCAACATTGCAAAATTGGTGGGGGAAAGTTTCAATTTACGCAGAGACATTCCTCTTACTTACTGTTTTCACGCGCAAAAACAACAAAAGTCGCAAGTGCCGTGTGTGTTAAATTACATTAAATAATCACTGGCGGTTGCCCCTCCTATGCCCTTTTTCTGTATCTTTGTAATTCAAAAGAGTACTATACACATCATTTTATGTCACTTAAAAGAATCCTTCCCCTGCTTTTGCTTCTTGTGGCAGAAACTGCAAATGCAGCCGATACAGTTACCGACTTCATTCTCGATACGGTAGATAGCGGCGACGGTTCATGGCCTTGCTTGTTCTACGAACTGAACTACAACACCGACATCACGCTGGCCAACAGAGCCAAATGGTACAGTCTCGACGAGGATGAAAGCTACTGGCGCGAAGGTGTCGGCCCGTTTAGCATCGACCAAAACAAGTTCCTTGTCACCCAATGGCAGAGCACCGTCCACCCCATCCTCATACGTCGTCACTTCACACTCACGGAAGAGGACTTGGCGAAGATTGAGGCAGGCGATGTCAACATGGTGTATAGCTACGACGAGAGCCCCACGTTCTGGCTCAACGGCACACGCCTGACGGCTGCCACTGGATGGAACGATGACAACTATGCCACCCTGCGCCTGACGAATGCCAGAAAGAAACTTTTGGTAGAGGGGGACAATGTGCTTTGCGTCTCCCTGCAGCAAGGAGCGGGCGGTGGCCATATAGACTTCGGGCTGAGCGTTACCTATGACCCCACGAGCACTGCCACCATCTCTCCTTCCTCCGCTGAGGAGGAGGGCAGTACATACAACCTGCTCGGACAGGAAATCTCCACCGACACAAGACATCAAGGTATTTTCATCACACGAGGTAAAAAGATTCTCCATAAATGACAATGTACATGAACAAAGCTCTCTCCCTGCTGGCACTCCTGCTATTCACTATTAACAGCCGTGCCCAAATCTCCGTTGTCAGCCGTCCCGACCGCGAGCAGACCAACGCCAACTACACCAACTTCCGCGCTCCCTTGCAGCAGGCTCCGCTCCTGAAGCTGCCTGTCGGCAAGGTGCAACCCAAGGGATGGCTTCGCAAATACCTCGAGCTGCAGCGCGACGGGCTGAACGGTCAGCTCGGAACCGTCAGTGCATGGCTCGACAAGAACAACAATCAGTGGCTCTCCAATCAGGGGGACCACGGATGGGAAGAGGTTCCCTACTGGCTCAGAGGCTATATCAGCCTGGCTTACATCCTGAATGATGAAACCATGATAAAAGAGGCCAGAACCTGGATACTGGCCGTCCTCAACAACCAAGCCACTAACGGACGCCTCGGGCCCGACGGTTACGACGGCTCCAGCCCCGACCTCTGGGCCAAGATGCCGATGCTTTGGGCACTGCAGACCTACTACGAAGCCACTGGTGCGGCACGCGTGCTGACCGCCATGAACCGCCATTTCAAGTGGGAACAGACCATTGACGACGACATCTTCCTGAAGGGCGCATGGCAGAACAAACGTGGCAGCGACAACATCTGGAGCGTCATCTGGCTCTACAACCGCAACGGCGACGAGGCCATCCTGCCGCTCATCGACAAGCTGCACCGCGCTTCCGTGGACTGGACCATGCAGGGCAGCCTCCCCAACTGGCATGGGGTGAACGTGGCGCAAGGCTTCCGTGAGCCTGCCACATACTATGTCTACACTGGCGACGATGCTATGCTCGAGGCCACCTACCGTGCCTTCAACGAGATGCGCCAACGCTTCGGACAGATGCCAGGCGGCATGTATGCGGCCGACGAGAATGCCCGCAACGGCTACTACGACCCACGCAACGGGGCAGAGACCTGTGCCATCGTAGAGCAGATGGCAAGCGATGAGATACTGATGGGAATAACGGGGGACATCTTCTGGGCAGACCACTGTGAGGACGTGGCTTTCAATTCCTTGCCCGCTGCCTTGATGCCCGACATGCGCTCCCTCCGCTATATCACCTCGGCCAACATGACTATCAGCGACGAGAAGAAGCACGGCCCCAGCATCGACAATGACCTCAGAGGTATGCTCAGCATGAGTCCGTTCAGTTCCCGCTGCTGCCAGCACAACCACGGCATGGGCTGGCCTTACTTCGCCGAGCACCTCGTCATGGCAACGGCCGACAATGGTCTTGCCACGATGCTCTATGCTGCCAACGAGACCTCGATGCTCGTGGCCGACGGCGTCAGCCTGCGCCTGGAGGAGTCTACCAACTATCCTTTCGACGAGACCATTACCCTGACGCTCCATCCCGAGCAGAACGTCACCTTCCCGCTCTACCTTCGCATCCCCGCTTGGGCAGATAGGGCAGCCGTCAGCATTAACGGTGAGAACCAGCCCATCGCCGATGCAGCGGGGAAGTTTGTCTGCATCAGCCGCGAATGGCAGGAGGGCGACGTCATCATGCTCAGCCTTCCCATGGAGGTCCGTTCCACTGTCTGGCAACAGAACAAGTCGAGCGTCAGCGTCAGCTACGGCCCGCTCTCCCTCTCGCTCAAGATAGACGAGGAATGGGAAGAGCACGACAGCCGCGACCCCGATTTCGTGCAGGACGACTCGCACTGGCAGGAAGGTGTCGACGCCTCGCTCTGGCCGTGCTACGTCCTGCGGGCAAAGAGTGACTGGAACTATGGTTTGGTGGTTGACGAACAGAACCTGCCCATCGAGTTCAGCGTACAAAAGAAGCCTTTCCCCGAGAATGACCAGCCCTTCACACTCGAGGGCGTTCCTTTGGAGTTCAAGGCCGTCGGCCGGCAGATATCGTCGTGGACGTTCGACGCTACAGGCATGACCGACTTCCTCCCAACCAAGTATGCCCCTCGCGCAGAGGAGACGACGCCCATCACACTTGTCCCGATGGGAGCCGCCCGCCTGCGCATCTCGGCCTTCCCCAGAGAAAAGGAATAGTCCTTCAGACGTATTCGAGGGTCAAAAGTCTGTCTGGGGAGAAGACGTGCTGTGCCGTCTGGAGCAGGTCCTCGGGTGTGAGGGCGTCGAGGCGCTCGAAGAGCTGTGCCTTTGTGAGCGTCTTGCCGTAATGAAGAAAACGTTTTGCCATGCCGATGGCGACGTTCTCGAAGTTGTCGTAGGAAATACCTATCTGGCCCTTCAGCTGTCGGCGTGCGGCATCGAGGGTGCGCTGGGACAAGGGACCCTGCGTCAGCTTGTCCAGTTCCCGGAGTACGAGGCGGCGGCAACGGGCGCGGTCCTTGGCGTCGCAGCCGTAATAGACCGACCAGAAGCCCGTGTCGGTATAGCAGACGCTGTTGCTCTCGACGGTATATACAAGCCCGTTGCGTTCGCGCAGGGCAAGGTTCAGACGGCTCGACATGGCTGGTCCGCCCAGCATGTTGCTGAGGAAATAGAGATGCAGGTGGCGGGAGTCGGAGGCTGAGAAGGCTTGTGCTCCGACGACGACATGCGCCTGGTGCGTACCCTTCTCGCGGACGATGTGGTCAGACACCTCTACCTCTTTGGGCAAAAAGGGCTGTCGATGTTCGTCAAGACCTTGCCCTTTTGAGCCTAAAAGCACTACCTCTTTTTTCTCCGCCGCACGGAGCACCTGTTCGGGCTTCACGTTGCCAAGCACATAGAGCACCATCCGCCCGGGATGATAGAGGCGTTGCGTGAACCTCTGCATATCGGCCGAGCGGAACGTCCGCAGCGTGTCGGCATCGCCCAAGATATTGCGGCCCAGCGGATGCTCAGGGAAGAGGAGGCTCTCGAACTCGTCGAAGATGAGTTCCGAAGGCTGGTCCAGGTAGCTCTCTATCTCGTCGATGACCACCTCAACCTCGTGCGCCATCTCCTCGTCGGGGTAGGTGCTGTTCAACGTAATATCGAGGAGGAGGTCGATGGCCCGCGCCGCGTGCTGCCGCAGGCAAGTGCAGTAATAGACCGTCTCCTCCTTGCCCGTAAAGGCATTGAGCTCTCCTCCCACGCTTTCCATGCAGGAGATGACCTGACGTGCCGAGCGTCGCCGGGTTCCCTTGAACGACATGTGCTCCGTGAAATGCGCCATGCCGCTCTCCCGCGGCAGTTCGTCGCGCGTGCCGGCATCCACGGCAATACCCAGATAGACCGCATCCGTCCGCCCCGGAGCACATACGATGCGCAACCCCTGCGGCAGCGTATGAGTGAAGAAAAACTGATTCTTTTCCATATTTCAGCCTGCAAAGTTACGGAAAATATCTGGAACTACTTGCTCCTGCCGGCAAACTTTTGATATGTTTCTCCCTACTTTTCCACGCCAAAGGATGGCAAGAGGGTGGAAAATCAGCCTGCAAGCAGTTAAATATCAGGATGCAACAGGTAGAAGAACGGTTTCCACCCTTATCCCTTGTGCAAGCCGCAGATTTGCCGTACCTTTGCAGCAGGAAACCGAAAAAAGCATGAAAAGAAAGACATTTGGCATCCTCATTGCGGTGCTTGCGCTGGCCTTGGCTGGCGGCACAGGATGGAGCCTGCGGGACCTGCCGCAGAAGCGGTTGCTCCGGACGGCAGAGAACATTGTGTTCGCGGATGCGGACAGTACGGAACGGTTGCTGGAGCAGGTCGATACGACGCGGCTGACGGAAAGCTCGCGGATGCTCTACAACCTGCTGCGGGCCCTGGTGTACGAGGAACGATGGTACTTGCTCCGCGCCGACACAGCCTCCTGCCTCTCGTCGGATGCCGAAGCATGGACCTTCGCACGCCAGTCGGACGACCAGAACAAGGACGGCCAGGCCGTGCCGGATGACAGCTGTCGCCTGCGCATATACCATTATTATGACGAGAAGAGCCTCGGAGGAACCGCCGGCGACGCGGACGATTTGCGCCGCTTCGGGCGTATCTGCTTTGCGCTCAGCCGTCGGCAGAACGACAGTATCGTGCCCATGCAGATCAACCGGCTCTTCCTCCTGGCCATCCATTGTGCCGAAACGACCGAGGACCACGCCTTGGCCTACCGCGCCTACGACAAGTACTTCAATCGCCTGCCCTTCCACAATACGGCTTACCCCGAGTTCTACCTGCACCGGGCCTTAGAGCACTATCGCCTGTCGCCCGACCAGCCGCGCTGGCTGCTGACGATGCTCAACGACTATGGCTACACCGTGCTCCTCCGCGCTCCCTTCGACCTGCATCACTTCGGCTCGCTGGAACGCATCGCTGCCCTCGCGGCGCGGCACCTCGAAGCGCCTCCCTCGCCTGCGGTCTGCGACTCCATCTTTCTCTGCCTCGACTCGCTCTGGGCATTGCCCCACGCCGACTTTGGCTACACATGTACCTTGCGCGTGTCAAAATCCACGTTCACCTTCGGAGAGGTCACCGTGCCTGTCGGCATGTACGAGGAAGCACAAAACGAGCACAAGGAGGATGACCAGAAGCATTGGCGGCAATCGTATGAAAGCGAGACGAAACAGGAAGAGCAGAACTTCTCCGTCAACCGCGACACATACCTTGCGCCTGGCTACGTAAAGAAGTCGGCCATGCTGCAGCGAAGGCTGATGACGGCTGCCATCGTCGTGCTGGTGCTGGCAGTGCTCGTCCTGTTGCTCGTCTTCCGCTGGCTGGCTGGCAACGTGCGGCGACGCCACGAGGCGGAACGGAACGCCCACCAGCGCGAGGCGGAACAGCTGGCGGAACGTCTGCGCCAGAAGGATGCCATGATAGCCATGCTGCGCGGCCACATCATGGACAAGAGCGAAATCCTCGACATGCTGGAGCCTACGGCAGGCAAGCGCACCGTCATCAACGCCCGCAACTGGCGCGAGATAGAAATGACGCTCGACACGGCCGACGGGAACTTCGTCAGCCGCCTGCGAGCGGAGCATCCGCAGTTCAGCGAGGACGACATCCGCCTGTGCATGCTGGCCCGCCTGCAGCTCTCCAATGCCGCCCTGTCCGCCATCTATCTCATTTCCGTCTCCGCCGTGCAGCACCGAAAGCAGAAGCTGAAGAAGGAAGGCTTCGGCATCACCGACCCTGCCGTCGCCTTCGACCAGATAATCGCCGACTACTAATCCTTAATACAACATGAGAACAAGTCATTTCCGGTGCGGAAACCTCCGCATCCTGCTCTTGCTGTGCCTTTTTGTAAGCAAGCTGTCAACAGTTCAGGCCGACATCGTGAAGGGCCGCGTGGTGGATGCCGAAACGAAGGAGCCACTGCCCGAAGCCTCGGTGAAGCTGACTCAGCGGCTTGGCGACTACGGCACCAGCATCGAAAGTGTGAAAGCCGATTCCCTCGGCTTTTTCACCCTCTCTGCCAGCGGACGCGGCAGCATCGAGGCCTCAATGCTGGGCTACTACGCGAAGTCGAAGCCGGTGCTGGCCTTCAGCGACAGCCGCAAGGACACACTCGACGTAGGGACGATTGAGCTGAAGATGTCGCCGCAGATGCTGAAGATGGTGGAGGTGACGGGCCGCGCCCGGCGCTTCACCGTCAGAGGCGACACGATTGTCTTCCATCCCGAAGCCTTCCACCTGCACGAGGGAGCGAGGCTCGACGAACTGATCAGGCAGTTGCCGGGCGTGGAGGCAAACGGCGAGGGACGGCTCTCGTGGAACGGCAAGCCTATCCGCATCACGATGGACGGCGAGAGCTTCCTCGGCGGTGATGCCTTGGTGAAGCAGTTGCCCGCCGAGGCCGTGCAGGACATCAAGGCATACAACCGTCAGTCGGAGCTAAGCAAACGCACGGGCAAGGACGACAGCAAGGAGGACATGGTGCTCGACCTCACCATCAAGCCCGGCTTCCTCGACCGTTGGTACGGAGACGTAAAGGCTGGCTACCAGACCGAGAAGTACTACGACGGCGAGTTGCTGATGAACCGTCTGTCGAAGACCGACCCCGTGATGGTCTTCGCCAACGCCAACAACGTCGACAAGCATTGGCGTCGCAACATGAACGGGAGCACGGCCAATATGGGCAACGGCTTCGGCAAGGAACACGGCGCATCGGCAGGCTGGCAGCACAACTGGCAGCGCAAGGCGGGAACGCACGACCTGAAGAGCCACTCCAGCGCAACCGGAGGCATCGCACACGACGACTACGACAGAAACAACCACCAGGTGACGGAAAACTACTTCCCGAACACAGTAGCCACCCGCACCGCCTCGGAGAACAGGCAGCACAGCCACAAGCTGGAGCCGCGACTGAAAGCCGACCTTCGCTGGGTACGCGACTCGCTGAACACCTTCACGCTGAGTGCAAGCGCAGAACACACCAGCAGCCGCTCCAACAGCACCCGTACCACCGAACAGCAGGAAGCCCTCGCCCCCAACGTCCCCTATGCTGCGACAATGTCGCAACTCACCGCCTCCCACACCGACGCCCGCCAAACCGCCCTCAACACCCAAGCAGGCTGGGAGCATTACGTCAAGGACGGCGCACTCGGAGCCAGCTTCAAGCTGAACTACCGCGACGAAAAGGCCGACGGACGGACCGACCGCATCATCACAGCACACAGCCCCGCCTACACCTCCTCGCTGCTCATCCAGACCTACACGTCACCCACAAGGCAGTTCTCCGTCAATGCCGAGGTGCACCATGCCCGCTGGCTCACGAAGAAATGGATGATGCAGGCACAGTACTCGCTGACCTACAGCCGCAACCGCAGCGACCGCGACTTCCTGACCGACGGCACAGCCGATGCTGCCAACACCTACCGCAACCTCTACATCCGCCACGAGCACAGCCTGCGACTCGCACAGACCATCAACCTCATGCCCGTACAGCTCATGCCCGACGTCTCCGTTCGCTGGCAGCGCGAGAGCCAGGACTACCGGCGGGGCACGCTCGACACAGCCGCCGTGCGCCGCCTCGTCTTCGTCGACCCTTCCCTGCGTGCCACTTGGAAGCTCAGCAAGACCGCCGGCTTCGAACTGAACTACAGCTTCACGACACGGCAGCCCGGCATCATCCAGACCATCGGCTACCGCGACCTCACCGACCCGCTCTTCATCACCGAGGGCAACCCCGACCTGCAGAACACGCACGCCCATGACATGAAACTGACCTTCAACATGATGCTCGTCCGCAGCCAGACCTCGCTCAGCGCCACCGTCAGCTACACTCACGACGACCGCGAGACCACCACCGCCCTCAGCTACGACCCTGCGACCGCCGTCTACGTCAGCCGTCCGGTGAACGTCCGTGGCAACCGCTCATGGGACTTCCGCCTGAACCTCGACCAAGCCCTCGGCGACTATCTGCGCCTGGAAAGCAACTTCCGCATGAACGGCAGTCAGCGCTACGGCTTCCTTACGCTCCTGCCTACGCAAGCCGAACGCATAGAGAACCAGCAGAGCAGCCTCAACCCACGCGAGAGCCTTACCCTTTCGCTCGACTACGACTGGCTCAAAGCCTCCGCCTTCGCTGAAATCAGCGCCGACCGCCTGCGCTACACAGCCTCGCCCGAACAGAACACCACCCACTGGAACAACAACTTCGGTCTCCGGGCCGAGGCCACCTATGGCAACTTTATCTTCGCTTCATCCCTCACCGAGCGCATCAGCCGAGGCTACACCGTCGGCAGCATGAACCGCAACATCCTCGTCTGGGATGCAGCCGTTGGCTGGAAGATACTGAAGAACAAAGCGCGCCTCATGCTGGAGTTCGACGACATCCTGAACAACGAGGATGGCCGCCAAAGCGAGCAGTCCGCCTACCAGCAGACCACATCATGGCACGACTTCCGCCACCACTACATCGGCATCAGGTTCGCGTACCACTTCGATGCGAAGAAGAAGGAATAAATCATCCTTCCTTCCAAACTATCATTCCTCGCGCCGCTCTTCGCCTTTCCCTACGGCACACAAAAAGGGCGGATGACCTTCTACAGCCGTCCGCCCTTTTATTTTATTTTATAAAGTATTTACTTAGTTCTTGAAGAAGTCCTTCACAGCCTCGTTGGGAACCATCTGCTCGTCGAAAGAGTAGGAGCCCGTCTGAGGGTTCTTCACCATCTTGATGACCTTGGTGTAAGAGCGGCCATCGGTTTTACCCGTCTGAAGGGTTGCGACTGTTTTCTTTGCCATAACTTAAATTTTATGATTTAATGATTTTATTTGACGATTTTTGTTTCTGCTGAAGGGAATCCTTAAATCCTCAAATCCTTAAATCGTTTAATTACTTGATTTCCTTGTGAACAGTCATTCTCTTCAGAATGGGGTTGTACTTCTTGAGCTCGAGGCGCTCGGGAGTATTCTTCCTGTTCTTCGTGGTGATGTAGCGCGATGTGCCGGGCAGACCGCTCTGCTTCATCTCGGTGCACTCCAGAATCACCTGGATTCTGTTGCCTTTAACTTTCTTTGCCATAGTTTCTGAATGTTTAGCGGTTAGCCGATTACACGAATGTTCTTCCAATCACAATACCCCTTTGCCACTGCATTCTTCAGAGCAGCATCGAGGCCAACCTTGTTGATGTAGCGCAGACCGGAAGCGCTGATGCTCAGACTGATCCAGCAGTCCTCTTCAACATAGTAGAACTTCTTGGTGAACAGGTTCACGTCGAAAGTCCTCTTCGTGCGACGCTTTGAGTGCGACACGTTATTGCCAATCATGGCCTTCTTACCGGTAATTTGACAAATCTTAGACATTTCTAATCTTCCTTTTTTAGTCTATTCCAATAGACGACTTTTTCCAAACCGGCTGCAAAGGTACGACAATTTTTTATTCCGCCAAGCATTTTCCGCCTTTTTTATTATTTAATATGTGTTTTTTCTTTGTACGTAAGGATAAAATCAGTAATTTTACGGCAGAAATACACTAAAACAGACAACTATGAAGAAACCATTTTGCATCATTTTGAGCATCACGCTCTGCTGCCTGCTCTGGAGCCTGAGATCATTCCCGCAGGACGATGGCATCATGACGCTCCGCATCATGAGCTACAACATTCAGCACGGTGCGGGAATGGACGACGTGATTGACCTGGACCGTCAGGCGGCAGTCATTCAGGACGCTCTGCCCGACATCGTTGGGCTGCAGGAAGTGGACAGCTGCGTGAAGCGCTCGGGCTATATCAACGAAGCAGCCGTCCTGGCCGGCAAATTGGGGATGCATGCCACCTTCGGCCCTGCCATCCCCCTGACCGGAGGAAAATACGGAGTGGCCGTCCTGAGCAAGGAAGAGCCCCTTTCCGTACGCAACATACCATTGCCCGGAGAGGAGAAGAGAACGCTGCTCGTCTGCGAGTTCCAGGAATATGTGTTCGCCTCCACTCATCTCGACCTGAACGAGGAGAACAGGCTCGCCTCCGCAGATATCATACTGGAGGAGGCTGCACGATGGGAGAAACCCTTCTTCATCTGCGGTGACTGGAACGACACGCCCACCTCCACTCTCCTCACCAAGCTGAAAAAGAAGATGCACATCCTAAACAACACTACCGCCAGTTCTGCCAACTACACCTTCCCCGCCAGCAAGCCCACCACGCTCATCGACTACATAGCCACCTACGGCCACGTCATAAGGGCGATAAAGAAGCGTACCGTCATAAACGAACCCGATGCCTCCGACCACCGACCCGTCCTCGTGGAAATCACCATCAAGCAATACACCACGGGAGTGGAGGCGCCCTCTCATCTGGGCAGCATCCCCGCGCAGGACAAAGAAATCTACGACCTCTGCGGCAAAATCGTCAGTCGTAAATCTTCAAATTGTAAATTGACGCAAGGGGGTCTCTACATCCTGAAAAACGAAAAGAGACTGGTGGCTGTAAAGTGAGGGCCACCTCAATAAAGCAGTTCCTGCAGTCGCTTGAAAGCAGGAGCAAGAAGGGTTGTCTTCACCTCCTGCCCCGACGGCGAACGGAATATGCAGGAGCGTTGCTTGGGGAGCAGACCTGCGACATGATGGATGTTCACCAGCGTGCTGCGGTCGGCACGTACGAATGTCTCAGGGTCAAGCATTCTCTCCAGGGCCCCAAGTCCCTGCAGCACAGTGTCGCGGTCGTAGAAGGTGACGATTTGTGAGTAGTTACCATCGCCCTTGAAATACGCTATGTCCTGCACCTTGACTACGATGGTGCCACTGGCAGTGCGCAGGGTGATGCGATCCTCGAATGTCTTCTCCGTCATCTTTACGATGTCTTTGGCCAGCGTACTGGCTTTCACCTCCTCAATGGCTTTCCTGCGTATCGCCTCTATCTGTTCGTCGCGCTGCAACTTCTCCCTTTGCAGACGAATCATCCGCTTACGGCTGCGTCGCTTCTCATACCAGCGGGTGGCAAACCATACAGCAGTCACCAGACACACGATGCCTGTCAACCATACCCACCAGTGCTGCCACCAGCGCAGCGGTGGACTGATATAGGTATCCTCCTCGCCCATCGTCAGAAGGTCGGCAGGCCGGAACGACATCATCTGCTCCACGCCAGGCAGCCACACCGTGCCGTCTGCCTCTTCTGCCATCATGCTCTTCAGCGGCTCGGTCATGGTGAAGCCGTTCTGCTGGTTGAAGAACTGTGTGCCCCTCAGCCGACATTCCTTGTCTATGCGACAGACGAACAGCCCATCGACCACGGCTATGACCAGATAGCCCTTGGGAGAGACGTGTATGGTGCGCACCTCGTGGCCGTTCAGCTGTGGTATCTGGGTGTTCAGGGGCTCTGTGATGCCTTCCCTGACGACTAGCACAGAATCGGCCGAGGTAAAGAACACGTTACCATAGGCATCGGCATCAATGGCCGAGACGATGAGTTTCTGGTTGCCATATTCCACCTTCCTCAGTTGATGCGCCTGGTCTATGCTGAACAATCCGGAACTGCTGCCTATCCATAGCAGTCCGTTGCTGTCGCCCACGGCACACCAAGGGTGCAGGATATCCGTCGTCAGCGTGTCGAACTGCTCTGTCCTCGGATCGTATGCAAAGATGCCATTACGTGTACCGGTGATGACCTTTCCCCATGCCTCGCCCACAAACTGATATCGCTGGCGGGGCAGACCCAGCCAGTGCAGACTGTCGCTCGCGGTGCAAGCCACGTCTCCATTTCCCGCCATGTACACCTTGCCTGCCACGCTCACCGCACTGGATGCATAGAACTGCTCCGGGTCATCGCTCAGCAACCGGCCGTCCACCAGCACTTTGCCATTTAGGGTTCCCATCACCATCCTGCCATCACCACCGACAGCCACAGCCCTGACGATGTCACTCTCGTCGTCCAGCTGATGATGGGTGAAGCAGCGGTTGAAGAAACAATAGACACCCTGGTAAGTGGCGAGCCAGAGGCGGTCCCAACGGTCAACCATCACATCGCGGATGAGGTTGATGCCCGTAAATATCTGGCGGATGTCTCTGCCGTCATAAAGATAGATGGTGTGCTCGTCTGCTATCACCAGACTGCCTGAGCTGAGTTCCCTGACGGTCAGTCCGTACGCTGCCGACGACCAGTCTGCTTCCACTAAACGCTTCATCTTGCCTTGTTCCATTTTGTAAATTCCATCGGAGGCAAAAAGGAGCAGTCCTTGCTTCGTGCGTAGCAGGGTGTAGATATCATCTTTGCTCGTGAGCTTTACAGCCTTCTTGCTCCCTCGTCTCACCAGATAGAGCCCTCGTCCTGTGGGAATCATGATGTCGAGAGAGTCAACGAACAGTTTTCTGTCGGGCGTCATCTCGTCGAGCAATGAGGTTACCAAGAGAGGTTCGAACCCTTCCCTCGTCATGCGACAGAGACGGCGATGCTCTTCCAGACTGTCCTCCATCAGCACATAGCCGTTTGGCAAACTGCCTGCATTCAGGTTGTTCAGCAGCCAGTGGCCCTTAGGGTCGAGGGGCAGAGGCTTCGCGTCGTCATAGTACACACGCCATTGGCGGAAGAAGCCCAAGGCCCTCACCTCGTCTTCCACTTCTGCAAAGCCCACGATGTTCAGCCGTCGTCCCTTCAGGAAGGGTGTAAACTCATGGCCGTCGAAACGGACGAAGCCCGACAATGTTCCTACATAAATATACCCGCGCGAGTCTTGCCACAATCGTTCAGCTTGTATCTGTGGCAGTCCGTCCTGCGTGACATATCGCCTGTAGGTCAGATGGCTCTCCATCTGAGCGTTCAGGGTGAGGCAAAAGAGAGAAGCCAGCCCCATGATGATTGCGTGTCTGAGTGATTCCATATCGCAAAAATACAATAAATAGCGAAAAGGACAAAGCTTTTGCCCATAATTATTTTCAGGCTTGTCGAGTTCGTCACTCGCAGGGGGCAGTTCGTCAAAATCAGCACTTTCGGTACATGATTTCCCACACTTTTCTCGTACTTTTGCGACATATTTAATAATAACTAAAATCAACTTACGATGAGGCAAATAGTATCTTTCATCAAGAGAGCACATCTCTCATTACTCTTGCTCTTGCTGGTGAGCACCCCTGCATGGGCCGAAAGCGAAACAGCCTATGCCGTGTGGTGCGCCGATAACTCTACACTCTATTTCCTCGGCAGCGAGGCTTCGCTCACCGCTGGAGGCACATTCACTCCCGAAGAGGCAACGGATCCCGTCAGCATCACCAATGTCTGGAGCGGTACGGCAGTCACAGCAACACAGCCTGGCGGCGTACCAGAATGGAACAACAACACAATCAAAAACAACATGACTCGAGTGGTTTTCGAGTCGTCGTTTGCTGGCTTCACTCCGACATCGCTTCGTGGCTGGTTTTACCAAAGCTACAAGCTCACCGACGTCGAAGGCATCCACAATCTCAACACTTCTGCTGCCACCCGCATGGATTACATGTTCCAGAATTGTCCGATGCTGACGAACCTTGACCTGAGCAATTTCGATACGGGCAATGTGCTTGACATGCAATATATGTTTGGCAGCTGCTCCAAGCTGCAGAGCCTGAACCTGAATGGTTGGACAAACACGAAGGTCACGAATATGTACGCTATGATGTACGACTGTCCGTTGCTGCAGGCAGTCACCATGACTGGCTTCCAGACTCCGGCTGTACAAAACATGAGCTATATGTTCATGAATTGTGCTGCTCTTACCAGCCTTGACCTGACGGGTTTCGATACTGGCAATGTGACAACCACACAGGAAATGTTCAACGGCTGTACCAATCTGGAGAGCCTTAACCTGAGCGGATGGGAGAACCAGAAGTTGACAACATTGACCAATATGTTCCGCAGTTGTGAGAAACTCTCGACGCTCACATTGACAGGATTCCAAACTCCTTCAGCCACCAGTTTCAACTGTTTGTTTGCATACTGCAAAGCATTGGAGAATATCGACCTGAGCAGTTTCAACACAGAAAAGGTCACAGACATGCAGTATATGTTCTATGACTGTGAGGCGCTGAATCATCTTGACCTACGCCATTTCAACACGGCGGCCGTCACGAACATGTACCAGATGTTTTACAATTGCAAGGCCCTGCAAACGCTCGACCTCAGCGGCTGGACAAACACAAAACTCACGAACATGACCCAGATGTTCTATGGCTGCGAGGCGCTCAGTTCCGTCAACCTTACCGGTTTCGTTACACCTTTGGTGAACAATATGGGCGGTGTCTTCTATGGTTGTAAGGCGCTTACCTCACTCGACCTGTCGGGCTGGAACACCACGGCCGTCACCAACATGAGTCAGATGTTCTATGGCTGCGAGGCGCTTCAGACCCTCGACCTGTCGGGCTGGAACACGGCCAAAGTGACGAACATGGCCCAGATGTTCTACAACTGCAGCAGCCTTGAGAGCATATATGTCAGCTTGTCATGGACAGCAGGGAATGCCACCAACTCATGGAATATGTTCTACGGCTGTAATGCTCTTGTGGGCGAGGACGGCACAACGCTGGCCTCCTATAGTCCCCAAAGTCTCGACCGCACTCACGCCACCGACGAGGCGGGCGGCTATTTGAAGACCGGTGCCGCCATTCCCGACCTCGACGAGCCACTGGCCTACGCCATCTGGTGTGCCGATGACGCTACGCTCTACTTCATAAAGTCGGACAAGCAGCTGGTGACGGGGCGTAGCTTCACCCCCGACGGTAGCTCTACGCCCATCAGGATGACCAACGTGTGGAGCGGCACGCAGGTGACCGCAATTGGAGGCAGTACTCCCGCATGGAACAACACCGTCAAGACGACCCTGCAACATGTGGTCTTTGAGCCCTCGTTTGCCGATGTCACGCCCAACTCGCTCCGCGCCTGGTTCTACCAATGTACAGCCTTGACAGACCTGCAGGGCATCAGCAACCTCAACACCGACGGCGTAACGCAAATGGACTATATGTTCAGCGGAGCGACGACCATACAGCACATAAACCTCAGCGGCCTAAACACTGCCAACGTGACGAATATGTCATATATGTTCCAAAACTGCAGTAGCCTGCAGAGTCTCGACCTCACCGGTCTGAACACAGAGAAGGTGACCAACATGAACTACATGTTCCAGAACTGCAGCAGCCTGCAGAGCCTCGATGTGACGATGCTGGGCACGGCGAAGGTGAACTACATGCAGTATATGTTCAACGGCTGCTCGGGCTTGACTTCACTCGACGTGAGCAGTTTCACCATGAACAATATCTTCTCTCTTGACTATATGTTCAAGGACTGCTCGGGGCTGACGGACTTGGATTTGTCGAGTTTCAATATTGGCACGCGCTCGCCCAGCATTAGGGAGATGTTCAGTGGTTGCACGCAGCTGCAGTGTGTCTATGTGAGCAATCTGTGGACGTTGGCTAGGCGCACCGATGCCGACGTGTTCAAGGGCTGCACGTCCATTGTCGGTGAGGACGGTTCCGCTTACGATGCCTCTGCCGTGACGGCTGCTAAGGCTCACTATGGTGCTGGCGGCTACTTGCGTAAGGGCACACAGGCTCCTGATAACGAGACGGCAGCAAGCTATGCCATCTACTGCGCCGACAACCAAACCATCTACTTCACCTATACCCGTCATAACTTGATGCAAGGCAGCGTCTTCATCCCCGAGGGCGAGACCACGGGCCATGTGGTGAGCTGGCTGAAGAAGGACAGCCCCACCTACTCCCCCTATTGGGACAACATGGTGACGCTAAATGCCACCAAGGCCGTCTTTGAAAGTTCCTTTAGCACGTATGAACCAACCTCTTTATATAGGACTTTCTACGGCTGTACGGCTCTGACAGTCGTTAGCGGACTGGAACATCTCAACACCGAGAGCGTCACCTCCATGCAGGAGACCTTCTACGGCTGCACGTCGCTGCAGGCACTCGACCTCAGCTCGTTTGTCACCACGAGGGTAACGTCGATGTACCGGATGTTCTACAACTGTTCGGCTTTGCAGACCATCCTTGTGGGCGACGGATGGACTACGAGCAGTGCTAGCAATTCCACTGAGATGTTCTACGGCTGCACCAGCCTGCCTAATTTCGATGCTGCTGCCACGGACAAGACCAACGCCCATCCCTACGAGGGCGGCTATCTGGGCGAAGGCTCCTCCGTGCCTATTGCGCCAACGGTTTATGCTATTTGGAGTGCTGACACCAAGACGCTCTATTTCCTGAAATCGACTAAGCTACTCGTTCCTGGCCGTCGCTTCACGCCTGCGGGCAGCGAGACCGCCGTGGGCATCACCACTGTGTGGACCGACGGCGACTTCCTCGACCGCGGCACCAACTCGCCGGCATGGGCTGGCTCATGGTACAGCAACTATAGCAGTTCTTTTGAGCACGTCGTTTTCGAGCCGTCGTTTGCCGAGGTGAAGCCTACCAGCACCTACCAGTGGTTCAACAATTGCACGGCTCTGCTCGACATCACAGGCTTGGAATATCTCAACACCGAAGACGTCACCACGATGTACTGCATGTTCCAGGGCTGCAGGTTGCTCACCACCCTCGACCTCTCGCACTGGGGCACGGCAAAGGTCACCAACATGCGTGAAATGTTCCAAGCCTGCAGCGCATTGGAGACGCTCAACCTCAGCTCGTTCACCACACCCGAAGTCACCACGCTGGAAGACATGTTCTATGGCTGCAAAGCACTGAAAGCCCTCGACCTGCACGGCTTCAGCAACGAGAAGGTGACCAGCATCAAAGACATGTTCTACGGCTGCTCGGCACTTGAGACGCTCAACATGCACGGCTTCGGCATCGGCACGGTGACCAGCCTGCAAGATATGTTTGAGGACTGCACGTCGCTGAAGGCGCTTGACCTGAGCACGTTCAACACCAGTGCCGTGACCAGCATGGGGTATCTCTTCAGCGGCTGCGAGGCCCTGGAGAGCGTGGACCTGAGTTCGTTCAACACCGAGGGTGTGACCAGCATGAGCTATATGTTCTACAACTGTAAGTCTTTGCTCACGCTCGACCTCGGCCATTTCAATACGGAGAAAGTCAACTATTTCTCTCAGATATTCAAGAACTGCGCTGCCTTGGAGAGTCTCAACCTGAGCGGATGGACATGCAAGGTGAACAGTTTGTCGGGCATGTTCGACGGCTGTTCGCAGCTGCAGACGCTGAACCTGACGGGGTTCACCACTCCTGGTGTCACAGACATGAGCTATATGTTCAACGGCTGCAGCAGTCTCAGAGCACTCGACCTGAGTTCGTTCTCCACCTCCGAGGTGACGAACATGAACCTGATGTTCAACGGGTGCAGCAGTCTTGAGACGCTCGACCTCAGCAATTTTGTCGGAACCAAGGTAGGCTATGTCAATAGTATGTTCAACGGCTGTGCATCGCTGAAGAGCCTTGACTTGCACAACTTTGCCGAGACGAAGGTCACAAACTTCCGGAAATGGTTTGCCGGATGCACGGCATTGGAGTCGCTCAACATGCCCCGTCTGGCGCCGACCTCCATAGCTGATATGTCGGGGATGTTCAAGGACTGCAGAAGCCTGACACAGCTTGACCTCTCGGGCTGGAACACCACTCAGGTGACCAATATGTCGGAGATGTTCAGCGGATGCAGCAGTCTACTGAGCCTCGACCTGAGCAGCTTCACCACCAAGGCCGTAACAACCTTCAGCCAGATGTTTGCGGGTTGCACGTCGCTCACCAATCTCAACCTCAGCAGCTTCTCATCGGTACAGTCGGCCTACAACAACAGGCTCACCAACATGTCAGGCATGTTCCTGAACTGTGAGGAGCTGACCGCCGTTGACATCAGCGGCATCATTACTTATAATGTGACAAATTTCTCCAGCCTCTACGAAGGCTGCAAGAGCATGGAGAGCATCGATGTGAGCAAACTTCAGACCAACAACTGCCGCAACTTCAGCCGCATGTTTGCCGGCTGCGAGAAGCTGAAGAGCATCGACGTATCGGACTTCATCGTGGGCAGCAGCGCATGGTATCCGCCCATGAACGACATGTTCAACGGCTGCTCCGCACTCGAGGGCATCACCTTTGCCATTGAGAATAACAGATTCGAAGTGAGAAGCAACGATATCAGCGGTATGTTCAAGGACTGCACAAGCCTCACCGACATAGACCTCTCGACCTTCAACACCCGCCATACAGAGAATATGAGCAGCATGTTCGAGGGCTGCACAGGACTGACGCAACTTGACCTCTCCCCATTCTACACCGATGCGCTGACGAACTTCAGCCGTATGTTTGCCGGCTGCGTGAACCTGGAGCACATCTATGTCTATCCACAATGGGACGTGACTGACATCGACCAGGTGAACGCCGAATGGTGCGCCAATGCGTTTGAGGGTTGCATTGCGCTGGTGGGGCAAGACGGCACCGCCTACGACGCCTCACGCTATAGCGTTGGCCAGCCCGTTGCCGACTGGTCTGTTGCCACAGTCCAGGCGGGCGGATACCTCAGCTGCAAGGCCGCCCCCGTTGTGTTCAAGGCCGACGGCACGCTCTACTTCCTCTATCTCAACGACTGGACAAGCAAGATAAGGAATGAATACAAGCTGACAGGCAGCGACACACCGATAGAAAACGTCAACTTCGTGTACTTTGGCGATGACGTGCTCAGCGATAACTTCAGGTTGTATTACTTCGACGACGAAATCAACCCGCGCAGCTCTGTACAACGGGTCCTGTTTGATGCCTCCTTCGCTCAGGCGAGACCAAGAGATTGCATGTCGTGGTTCCAGGATTGCATCAACCTGACCGACGTCGTAGGCCTGGAATATCTCAACCTTTCCGAGGCTACCTCCATCAACTCCCTGTTCAAGGGATGTTCTTCGCTGACATCGCTCGACATGTCGGTGCTCGACGTCAGCCACGTGGAGGACATGGGCGGAGTGTTCAACGGATGCTCAGCACTCACGTCGCTCAACGTCAGCGGATGGGACACGGGCAGCGTCACCAATATGGAGGCCCTGTTCATGGATTGCTCATCGCTGACGTCGCTCGACGTGTCGCACTTCGACACCTCAAACACGATGATATTCAACAACATGTTCATGAATTGCTATAATTTGCAGACGATAGACGTGTCGCATTTCGACACTTCAAATGCTGACGACCTACAGTATATGTTTGCTGCGTGCAGCTCGCTCAAGCACGTTGATGTGTCGGGCTTCAACACGTCGTTGGTTTACAGTATGGAGAGCATGTTCAATGGTTGCATTTCCCTGGAGGAAATCGATGTGTCGGGCTTCGATAACCATGCTTGCACCGAAATGACGGCCATGTTTGCCGGATGTCGGAAGATTAAAGAACTCGACCTCTCGAATCTTGGCTGTTACTCCTACGGAGATGGCATGCAGGCTGTTCATGCCAATTATCTCTTCTACAACTGCTCGGCTCTGGAGCGTATCTATGTGTCGGAAGAATGGATTAACCAGTATTCTGACTTGGACAACAACCTGCGGGGAACCATGTTCGTTGGGTGCACATCGATTGTTGGTGAGACAGGTACCACCTACGACCCCAACAACGTGAACTTCGGTATGGCAAATGCCGAGGGAGGCTATTTCTCCTACAAGGGCGTCACCGTGACCATTCCGTCGTCGGGCGTGGCCACATTCAGTGCGCCTTACAACACGATTGTTCCCGAGACGCTCACGGCCTGGATCGCTCCCGACTACGAAGGCGACGCAAGCTTCATACAGCTCTATCAGGTGCCGAACGAAGACTTCAGCAGCGCGCCTACATACTACCATGACTTCAACACCGTTGCTCCGGCTGGCAGCGGACTGCTGCTGCGAGGCGAGCCTGGCCTGACAGTGAAGATGGTGCGCACGCAGAAGCACGCTGCCATCAAGGACAGCCCCTACTTCGAGCACAACATGCTCATGCCTGTCGTAGAGGCAGCCCACATAGACAAGTCCTTACCTTTAGGGGAGGATTTGGGAGAGGCTCTCACCCTGAGCGGCAGCACGTTCTGCAGGATGGCAGACGGTGGCATCGACATGCCTGCCTACGAGGCTTATCTGGCGGTGCCCACAGCAGCATTGCAGAAGGACGTGGTCTATCTGTGCTTTGAGACATTGACCGGCAATAGCGGCGACGACGGCTACTACTGGGCTACATACTACAACGCTGGCTATGGCAGCATGGCCGATGGCTTCACGGATGTATTTACCGTCAAGGTGAATGACGACAATACCAAGGTGACGCTTATGCCCGTGGAGGACGGCATCATCCCGGCTGGTAACGCTGTGGTGCTCAGGTCCACGCAGCAACTCATGCCTCTCTTGTTCACGACCGGTGGCTTGACTCTTGCCAACAACGACCTGCAAGGCTCGGACACAGACATCACGACACCCGCCAACACCTATATGCTCGTCAAAGGCAACCACGGCGTAGGCTTCTACCACTGGACAGGCGAGACCATCCCCGCCCACCGAGGCTGGCTCACGCTCGCCGGTGCTGCCACAGCCCCAGAATTCCTGAGCATAGACGAAGATTACCTGACTGCTCTCCGGAGCACGAAACAGCTGGGCGAGGACGCTGGCAACCTCTACGACCTGGCAGGACGCAGACTGACGGCAGCACCGCATCAGGGAATCTATGTGGAGAAGGGGAGAAAAACCTACGTAAAGTCAAGGAAATGAAAAAGTCATCAGCTATGAATAAGTTCACGGCCGGCCGACACATATACGAGAGACCCACCACCTATGTGTGCCAAGTAAAGCCGGAGCAGCCACTGCTCTCCGGCTCTGCCGACCAACAGGTCACTACGCTCGACATCGAACCCGATGAGGAATGGCCAGTCAACCCAAGCACCGGACATTATTTCGACCCCTGGTGATGAACCTGGAGAAATTAACGTTACCAAAAGTACTCGTGTCAACTCCGCCAACTTCTGCAGAGAAGTTGGCGTTTTTCACTAGTGAAGTTCGGGGACTTCTCCTGACATCATCTTGGATACCTAATTAATTAAAGTTGGAAGTTGGCTGGGAACGCGGCCGTCCTCGGCCGCATAGACAACTTTTAAACTTTAAACCTTTAAACTTTAAACTTTATTTTGTAACTTTGCAGCAGTTTTTATTCAATCGATACTATGCAAAGACTCTCTCTCCTGCTCTGCTTCCTCGCATTGCAAAGCCTTTCTCTCCGGGCGGAGGACTTCACCGTCGCTTCGCCCGACGGACACCTCAAAGCCACCATCACTCTCTCGGACGAAGGCAGGCTCTCCTATTCCGTCTGCCGCGACGAACGCACGCTGGTCAGCTCCTCTCCGCTGGGGCTGACACTCTCGGCCGCCGACCTGACGGAAGGCCTGGAACTGGTGGAGACGAAGCAGGGCGAGGTGGACGACAGCTACTCGCTGCCCGTGGGCAAGCGCAGCCAGCTACGCGACCACTGCCACACGCTTTCCGTCCTGACGAAGAAGGGTACATGGAGGCTCGAGGTCAGGTTCCGTCTCTACGACGATGGCTTTGGCTTCCGCTATGTCATCCCCAGGACAGGACACTCCACAGCCACTCTCACCGGCGAGGCAAGCCGTATCCGCGTGGGTGACATCAAGGCTACGACCGCCTGCCAGTTCCTTGGAAACGAGGGAGGCAACGACCCGAACTATCCCTACGAGGGCTTCTACCAGAGATACACGTCGTGGGACGACCTCAAAGGCACTGCCGACGGCCGCTTCAACTCCCCCACCCTCGTCTATAACGGCACGGACTATCTGCTCATCTCCGAAGCAGACTGCCGCAGCTCGTTCTGCACATCGCTGACGAAAGCCGAGGATACGGTGGGCGAGTTCTCCTATAGCTGGACGGGCGCGACGAAGGACTATGCCGAGGAGAAGACGTACCGCATCAACTGCACCCTGCCGCTGGAGATGCCCTGGCGAATGGTGGTGTGCGGCGACCTCAAAGACATCTTCGAGACGACCCTGACGGAGAACCTCTGTCCGCCCACAAGCATGACCGACCTCTCGTGGATAAGGCCGGGCGTAGCAGCTTGGTACTGGGGCGGCTCAGACGGTGGCAAGGGCGAGGTGAAGGAAGCCTACGGCGGCCTGCGCGAAGGGGAATGGGCACACTGCCTCCTGTCTGCCGACATGGGTTGGACGTACTATCTCATCGATGCCGGCTGGAGTTCGTCGTGGTTCCCCACTTTCGTCGACGACGCCAAGGCCAGGGGCGTGGACTGCCTCCTCTGGGGGGACTCGAGGCTCATCTACAGTCAGGACTTCTCCAACGAGAATATGGACGCCACGCTCCGCCGTTGGAAGCAGTGGGGCATCAAGGGCATCAAGGTCGACTTCTGGGAGGACGACTCGAAGGAGACTATGACGCGCATGGAGAACCTCTACAAGGCAGCTGCCAAGTACCAGATGCTCGTCAACGTCCACGGCTGCACACGTCCGTCGGGACTCCGCAGGACCTATCCTCACATCATGACGCAGGAAGGCATCTACGGCGGTGAGCAACAGTTCTGGAACCCCAGCCGAAACACCGCACAGCACCACCTCAACGTGATGTTCACCCGTAATGTAGTAGGCGCGATGGACTTCACGCCTGGCGACTTCGCCACATGGCGCGGCAGCATCAACACTTGGCAAAGCATGGGCCATCACATGGCACTGCTGACTCTCTTCGAGAGCGGCATCGTTCATATTGCAGAGAACCCCGAGAACCTGAAGTACTTCCTGGGTCGGGACATTATGAAAAGGTTGCCTGCCGCCTGGGACGAAAGCCTCCTGCTCGAAGGCGACCCGCAGAAGTTCGCCAGCGTAGCTCGCAGAAAAGGCAACGACTGGTGGCTCTCGGGCATCAGCGTCGCTGAACGCACGGCACGCCTCAAGCTCGATTTCCTCGAGGAGGGAACCTCCTACACGGCTTATATCTACCGTGATGGCTCCTGCCGAAGCGACCTGAAGTTCGAAAAGAAACAAGTGACGAACACAAGTATCCTCAGCATCAAGGAACTCAGCGAGGGTGGCTTCCTCGTTCAGCTTTCGCCCGACAGCAACCTCGATGTGCCCGAAGAACGCGTCACCTACGAGGCCGAAGCTACTGCCAACACGCTCACGGGCACTGCCAAGCGCAAGACATATTCGTCCCTCCACGCCTCGGGCGGCGGTTTTGTGGGCGACCTGGGCAATGGCGGAAAGATACAGTTCAATCGCATCAAAGCCGGCAAGACCGGCCAGTACATCCTCACCATCTACAACATCTCGCGTGACACACGACGGGCTCTCCTCCTCGTCAACGGCGAGCAGGTGGGCGACACCATCACCTTCCGCGACAACGGCGACTGCACCTCGTCGTGGGACCCCGAAGGCATGTCGTGGAAGATGATACCCATCTCCCTGAACGAAGGCAGCCGCAACACCATCACCATACAGGCGCTCGACACGGAATGGGCTCCTAACTTCGACCGCATCACCATCCATCCCGCTCCTTCCGACCAGGGAACCGGCATCGGCAAGGCACTCATCGACCCTGAAGACCATAAGGACCTCCATTGCTACGCCCTCGACGGACGCAAGCTGGATGGCGTTCCTACAAAAGGCATTTATATTCACGACGGAAAGAAAATACTGAAACAATGAGATATACATTATTTATTACGTTGACCTGCTGGGCTTTTCTCGGCTCGGCACAGACCGCCCAAGACGCCTGCACCAGCATCATGGTGGGCAAGAACGCATCGGAGGACGGCTCGGTCATGACCAGCCACACCTGCGACTCGTGGTATCGCACCTGGATGAGCATCGAGCCTGCCCGCGACTACCCACGCGATACCATCATGAGCATCTACGAGGGCACGATGCACACCGAGCACAGCGGAGACATGACGGGCGTGAAGGAACGCGGAACCATTCCCCAGGCACGCCACACCTATCGCTTCCTCAACACGGCCTACCCCTGCCTGAACGAGAAGCAGCTGGCCATGGGCGAGACGACCATCAGCGGTCGCGACACCCTGCGCAACAAGAAGGGTCTCTTCATGATTGAGGAGCTGCAACGTATCGCCCTGCAACGTTGCACGACAGCTCGCGAAGCCATACAGCTCATGGGCAGCCTCATCAAAGAGTACGGCTATGGCGACAGCGGCGAATGCCTCACCATCGCCGACCCGAACGAGGTGTGGATATTTGAAGTCTTCGGTGAGGGACCGAAGCGAATCGGTGGCGTCTGGGCGGCACAACGCATTCCCGATGACGAGGTGGCCGTCAGTGCCAACATCTCACGCATTGGTCGCATCGACCCGAACGATACCGACCATTTCATGACGTCGGACAATGTCTTCTCTGTCGCTAAGGAGCTCAAGCTTTGGGACGGCAAGGAGGAGTTCTCCTTTTGGAAGGCCTATTCAGGCGGCAACTATTTCAATGAACCGAAGAACTACAGCGTGCGCGAGCTTTTCATCATGCAGCAGCTGGCTCCCGATGCCAATTTCTCCGATGAAATGGGCGAATTACCGCTCTCAGTGAAGCCTAAGGAGAAGGTCTCCGTGGAGAAGGTTTCGGACCTTCTCGCCTCATATTACGAGGGGACGGAGCTGAGCTTGTCGTGCAAAATAGACTCGCTCTCGAAGGGCAGCAACGAGGTGAAACTGAAAGGGGGCAAGCCCTTGATAAGCAACCCTTGGATGCGGCCCGACGAGATACGTCGCTATGCCGGATTGCTTAACGACAGTACGATGGCCAACATACGCACGGTCAGCGTCTCATGGTGTGCATATAGCACGGTCATTCAGTTGCGTTCGTGGATGCCCGACGAGATAGGCGGCGTCTGCTGGATAGCACTCGACAACCCTGGGCAGTCGCCTCGCTTCCCCATCTTCTCCGGCAACACAGAGCTGCCCATGATGCTTGGCGTGTGTGGTCAACATCGGAAAAGAGACGATGCAGCACTCTGGCATTACCGCGAAGCGAACCGCATTTCTTCGATGAAATGGGGACAAACGCGCACTTCGCTGCAAAAAGCACAGCAGCATTTCCTCGACAAAGCAGCACGCGAACAGTCTTTCGTGGAGCAGACGTGGTGGAACACCGAGGAGAAGCAGCGGACTGCTTTCCTTAATGGCTACACGGCAGACTTCTTCAACGCCACCATCGGCAGCTGGGACGAACTGGCACGCAAATACTGGCGGCAGTTCTGGTCAGGCTTCTAAAGTACACGTTAAAAGTGAAAAGGTGAAAAGGTGAAAAAGAAATCCTTTTCATCTGTGCAATCCATGTTCAAATAAGGACGCGTCCCTATGAGGGGAGGGACACGTCCCTATGAGGGGAAGGACACGTCCTTATGAGGATAGGGACGTGTCCCTAAAATCCACGTGAGGATTTCATCAAATCCTCTGCAAGATTTCCCGAGTTTCGCAAGTGATTAGAAAACAAAAAGACTGACAACAGAGAGCAGTCGTAATTTAATAACCAGTCAACTATATCCAGTCGTCAGACAGAAAACTGACAACCTAAATCAGCGAACTACAGTTCTGCCCAGGGCGAACACGGTTGTCAGGAGGAAACGCCCCAACGGGGCAAGAAGATGTCAGCCCAGGGCATCGCCCTGGGTTTATGACGCAGAAGGAGAATGCGCCCTGTAAGGGCAAAAGCCATACATTTCCCATAATGCTTTTGCCCTTGCAGGGCGAGGGAGTGTGAGGTGCTTCAATACCCAGGGCCATGCCCTGGGCTGATTGCTCAATGCCCCTCCGGGGCGAAATCATTTTCTGCAATTATCAATGAACCAACGTCTCAATGTTCAATGTTCAAAATCCCCCCATTTCATCGAGAAAAATAGCATTTTGGAAGAAAATAACAAGTATTTTGGAAGATTTTAACAAGTGACGTTCCGAACATAATTCGTACTTTTGCAGCAGAAAAACTATAAAAGGACTTGCATATTTAACATTTAAATCATAACCTTGCGAACTAATTATCATTTTATTTAATTCTAAACTCCTTATCTTATGAAGCACATTCTACACTTTTTCGTCTTGGTATTTGCGGCAATGTTTGTGCCGCAGACAGCAATGGGAGCCGACTACTACGGCATCAAGGTTGGCGGCGTGAGCGTCACCTCCGACAACTATTCCAACGTCACCGGCTCGAACATCAAGGCCAAGGACACCTCCAAGAGTTTCTATGTGCGCTACACTCCCAGCACGAAGACACTGACAGTCTGCAACGTCAAGATAGAGCGCACCGGCAGCGGCAACCGTGCCATCCTGAACGAGAGTTGCAGCGGACTGACCATCGTGTTCATCGGTTCTAACCTGCTGAAGGCTGAGGACGCTTCGCCTGTACGCCTCAATGCCAACACCACCATCACGTCTGGCGACGACATAGCCGACAGGCTCTATACCAACATACAGGGAGGCGACGAGGACGCACTCACCGTAGCCAGCGGCGCCTCGCTGACCATCAAGGATGCCAAAATCAGCTTGTATGCCACAAAAAGCACCGCTCTCTATGGCTACGGAAAGGAGAGCGTCACCATCACCAACTCTATCTTTCAGTCTATAGGCTATGAGACAGGCCTGAAGAGCATCGCATCGCTAAGAGTATCAGGCAGCATCATAGAATTCAACTGTACACAGTCGAGCGGGAAGGCAGCAACAGAACTCGGCGCATTCACACTGGGCAGCGACATGATTTTCCGCTTTGGCGAAAGTTTTTCGGCAGTATCCCGGAGCTTCCTAAAGAACGGCTCCGTCTGCCAAAGCGTCAAGATGGAAACCTTCATCCCCATCAACAGCACAACCTTCCCCGACACCAACCTGCGCAACTTCGTGAAGAACAAGTATGACACAAACTCTGACAGCAAGCTCGGAGCCAGCGAGGCAGAAGACCCGAAGGTCATCGACGCATCAAACATCTCGGCAAGCAACTTTACGGGCCTGAAGTACTTCCCGAACCTGGTGGAGCTTAACTGCTCCGGCAACCCTATCAAGAGTTTCACGCTCAACCTACCGAACCTTATCAAGCTGAACTGCTCCAACTGCCAGCTCTCAAGCATGAACCTGACCGGATGCAGCAGTCTGGAAAACCTCGACTGCTCAAAGAACAGCCTCACCATCATCAACTTCAAGAACACGCCTGCCATTAAGTACGTCGACATGAGGAACAACATGATCGACGACAACATGATCAGTACGCTCAATTCCCTGCCAGGCAGGGACTACACCGACCGCGGAGAGATATACATCAACGGCGGCGTGAACACGATGCCCGACAACATCTGCGACAGCTGGACCGCAAGCTCTGTGTCATACGTTGGCTGGAACTACCACATCGCTCCTTGCGATGAATATACCGGAGCACAACTCCTTAACGTCAGGATAGGCAATGAGGAGGTCACTTCGTTCAACAAAAAAGACCTTAGCTATCTGTCCAGTGTGACGAAGAATACTGAGAATGGTTACACCCGCTACGATGCCATCAGCCAGACGCTCACCCTCAGCGGCGTGGACATCACTGCTCCCGAAGGCGAATGCGGCATCAAGTTCTACAATATGGGGCGCGATTGCAACATCGTCTTCGGCCCTGACCCCGTCAACATCATCACCACAGACAAAAGCGGCATCGAGACCAGTTTCAGTGCTGCAATAACGCTCAAAGGCGATGTCTATATTGAAAGCGGAAATGCCAACGCTATCTTCTTATACAAAGGCAGCATCCTGGGAACTGGCTCGCTCGACTGCAAGGGACGGGTGAATGGCATCTACTCCTCCTATGGACTCTCCATCAGTGGCAGCCTAAAGGTAAAGGCTGAAGGCACCATACAATACGGTATCAGGGGCAACACAGAAATCTCTGGAGAGAGTTCTCTCATCATGATGAAGGGCGCACAAAGCGCATTCAAGGGCTCCCAGCTTGTACTCAACAACGGACTCTACATCGGCTATCCCTTCAAAGCCTATCTCAAGGACTACGCCAACGGCATCGTGGACGCCAACGGACAGACCATCAAGGACGACTGGGTCATCATCAGCAAGTATTCCCAGACCATCATCGACGGCATCAACGACCTTAAGGACTCTAAGGACCTTAAGGACTCTGCCTACAATCTCGCCGGACAGAAGGTGAGCTCTGGCTACAAGGGCATCGTCATCCAGGGCGGCAAGAAGATTCTGAAGTAAAGCCAATCCCTAAAGCCTAAAGCCTAAAGCCTCCTCTAAATCTCCCCCTAAAGGGAGAGACTTAAAGCCCATCCCTTTAGGGGAGGGTTTAGGAGAGGCTTGGGAGGCTTAGAGAACGCCCTATAGAGGAACACGCTTTCCCCTATAGGGCGTTTTAAGTAACGTACCTAAGCAAAGAATTTTCTTCAATTGTTTGGCTGTTTGGGCATTTAGTCGTAAATTCGCCAGCGACTAACGTTTAAGTATTTATGAAAACACACCTTTTCATTGCTGCTTTTACCCTCCTGTCGCTCGCTCTGCAAGCCAAGACGACCTACATCCCGACGTACTTCAACCGCATTCTTTCCATCGAGAATGGGCAGATGGACTCCATCTCCGGCCGCCAACACATGCTCCAGCTCGACTCCAGGGACAGACAAGTCACCTTCACCATAGCTCACCAGGAGGTGTCGCCCGACCTGGTGAAGGCCATCAAGCAGGCTAAGAGAGCCGCAGGATGGACCAGCGTGGCATCGGGACTGATGGCTGGCGCTGGCACATTCTCCCAAGTACAACTCATCCGGGGAGAATCAAGAGGCTACATCGCTGGAGTAATAGAAGGACAATACGCCTCAGACGGACTGGCAGCAGCATCGGCCGATGCCTATGCACAGGCACACGAGTTGAAGACACTCATGGTGGACCTCATCGTGACGAACCATAGCGACAAGGAGATGCAGATAACGGACATGGACCAAGGCCTCGTCTGGTACGTTATGCCGCAGAAAGACATCGCACTCCCCCTCATGAAAGGAGAGGAATGCCACTTCCGCATCTCGTCGGCATCACACGCCGACGAGAGCGTCAAGTACATCAACATACTCACAGACAGCTATCTGGAGAAGTACACCCTCGCCCTGGAGACAGACAGATACTGGTACGTCCCCATCAGCGACAAGGCAAAACAAGGGCTCGGCTTCGACTGCCCCATGGAGGAAGGATACATCAAGGTGAACAAGGAGTCGCTCGGCATGAACCCCGTTGCCACAGAAGACTTCAAAGCCATCAAAGCCAGCATGAAACAATAATAAACCTTAAACAGAAACAATAATAAAGTCTCTCCCTTTAGGGGGAGATTTAGAGGAGGCTCTTTTAACTTTTTCAACTTTATGAAAAGAACACTCAGCATCACAGCACTCTTGTTCGCAGCCATCGTATGCTACGGACAGTCCAACCACTACCTGACCAAGGAGGAAGCTCCCCTGGACACTACCTTCATCCCAGCACCGCCGGCATTCGGGTCGCTGCTCTTCGAACAGGACTTCCACATGTACCAGTACGGCAAGACACTACGCGAGACGCCGCGAGGCAAACAGGCCGTCAAGGATGCCAACACATCCACCGACAACATCCTGGACGTCTTTTCCGAAGCCTTCGGCATGAAGCTCTCGAAGGAAGACACTCCGGAGATCTACAATCTCATCAATCGCATGAAGGAAGATGCCGGCAGCTACGCCACGCGCTGCACAAAGAATCTCTACAAGCGCACACGTCCCTATGCCCTCTACAATGAGCCTACGCCCGTTCCCGAGGCTGAGGAGCACCTGCGCCACAACGGCAGCTACGTCTCCGGCCACAGCGCAACAGGCGTCGCCGTCTCGATGGTGCTCGCCTGCATCAATCCTGAGCGCCAGAACCAGCTCTACAAGCGAGGCCTCGACTTTGGCGAGAGCCGCTGGATTGTGGGCTTCCATCACTACAGCGACGTCAAGGCCGGACAGATGGTAGGCGCACTCGTCCTGCCTGCGCTGATGAACAACAAGGACTTCATGAAGCAGCTCGACAAGGCCAGGAAAGAGTTCGAAAAGCTCTCAAAGAAGCAATAACACAAGGAATACTGGCTGACGAAGCCCCTTCCCCGCCCTATGGATGGGAAAGAGCAGTCAGCACCAGCCTGCACACAAAAAAGCCCAGCACCGACATACAGTGCTGGGCTAAATGTGTTGCGATATGTTTCCTTAGTAAGTCATCACGGGCTTGAGCGCCTTAGCCTGTTCAATCATCTTCGTCAGTTCCTTGGCAGAGGGAACGCGGCGGACGAGCTTCTTGGCTTCATTTGTCTCCAGCATCTTCTGAGCCAGGTTCTCGGCCACGCGATGGCGGAACTCCTTCACGGTGTCCACGCCGGCAGCTTCCAGCAGCTCGGCAAACTGAGGACCTACACCCTTGATACGGAACAGGTCGGCATGGTTGGTCCACTTCAGGATAAGCTTCTCGCTGATGCCGGTCTCCTCGGCCAGGGCTGCACGGCCCTTGGGAGTGGCACCCTTCTCGAGCAACTGTGCAACAGTAGCAATGCCTGCCTTGATGAGTTTCGGAGCATAAGCCTCGCCTACGCCCTCGATGTCAATAATCTTGTAAGTCATAGTCTTTCGATTTTTATAGATTAATAATGTGTCATCACGCCTACAAAGTTACGCTTTTTTATTTTATCTTCAAAGCATTTCGGCAAGATTTTTGTTGGCGAGGCTTCAAAAAGGCAAAACAATTGCTGTCTGGGGAAAACAACTTAACTGCTTTAGCTGAGTAAAGTCGGGAAAGCATCTCAAGCCTGGGAGGCTTTAGATGCCTGCATGATTTCCCCGGACAGCAATATATGTTAAACACGAATTACCATGAATGGGTCACGAATTGTCGTGAATAATGTATCACAAAAGTCTTTTCACCGAGGTGCGCTCCAGGAAGACTGGCTCTATGAGCATCCTCTCCTGACAGGGCTTCTTTTCGGTGATACTCTGGCTGAGCATCTGGAACGCTGTGGTGGACAACTTCTCTACGGGCTGCACGACGCGCGTGACGGTTGTCGGTGTGTAGTCCATGAGGCGGCTCTCGTCGAAGGTGATGAGCGAAATGTCGTCAGGGATAATCATCCCCTTCTTCCGTATGGCGAGCACCGCTCCCGACAGGCAGTGGAGCGAAAGCGAGAAGACGGCGGTGGGCGGCTGGGGGGAATTGAAGGCTTCCATCGCCGCCGCAAAGCTCTTCTCCTCGGTGAGGTCGTCGGTCACCGACAGGCTGATGCCGGTCTCCCGGGCAGCATCGAGCACTCCGCGCACACGCTCCTTGATGGGCATGACATCGAGTTCAGCCTGCAGGCACAGGACATTCTTGTGCCCCATGTCGGCCAGGTACTTCACAGCCGTCCGTGCGCCCTCGTAGTTGTTCGTGGAGACGTAGGACAGCCCCTCGTCCTCGAAGTAACGGTCAATCTGAACGAGCGGCAGTTCCTGTGCCACCTCCCTGAGCAACTCCGACGTGGGGCAGCAAGGTGAGATGATGATGCCCTCCACCTGACGGCTGATGAGCGTATCGATAGCCTCCGCTTCCTGCTTCGGGTCATCCAGCGACACCATCGTTATCACCGTATAGCCGTGGCGGTGAGCATCGGCAATGATGGTGGACGACAGCTTGCCGAAGAACTCATAGTCGAGCCTCGGCAAAATCAGTCCGATGGTCTTCGAAGCCTGACCCCTCAGCAGCTGAGCCAGGTAGTTCGGCCTGTACTGCTCCTCCTCGCAGACACGCAACACCCGCTCCACCGTGGCCTTGCTAATCCTGTACTCAGCAGCCTTCCCGCTCAAAACGCGCGAAATGACGGTCTTCGAGATACCGGTCAGCTGAGATATGTCTTCTAGTTTCTTCCTACCCATATCTGTGACTTGAAGTTTCGTTTTTTATATTTTTAAGTTTCGGGAGTTATAAAATGGAGTTATGCGAAGATAGCAAGGGGGCTTGCCCCCTTGTAACAGAGTCCGAATATGATGAGCCCGAACAAGGGGGCAAGCCCCCTTGCTACCTCTATCCATGAGCGTAGCGAGTTTACTTCCATTTTTACTTCCAATTATAACTTCCGAAAGGTTTTTTATATTTTTTATGGAAAACCGCTGATTTCAGCGTTTTCATGGCATTGAATTTTGCATATTTTCCTTTCTCGTTGTGCAAATGTAGGAAAAAATTTAATATCAAAAAAATTTTTCTTCTTTTTTTTGGAGGGAAACAAAAAACTTCATACTTTTGCACAAACATTTGCGCAAAGCATATAATAACGGCTCTGAAGCAAGAGCACGAATCTTAACCAGTCTAATACCAGAACAAAGAAGAAAAGAGAGTAGAACATTATTTTCCCTTTGAAAGTCTGATGCCATGAAAACACTTTTCTAAAAAACAGGTCAATCGACGCGAAGAAACTGTTTCAGAAGTTAGTAATAAGGTTTATCAGAAGTGAAGCACTGCAAGTAGGGCGGCACACTCCGGGGCATCTCGGAGAACACCATCCGGCTCGCGGTGTAGCATTTCATTTTGTGCTTTCTGAACCTCACTCCAGACAAGTTCCAAAACTTCTGCAGAGAACTTCGGCAACTTCTCCAGAGAACATCAACCAACCCTATACATTATATAATATATAAAATATAATTGAGGCTTCGGGAGTCAAGCGAATGTAGCAAGGGGGCTTGCCCCCTTGTAACAAAGTTCAAACATGCCGTGACAAGCAAGGGGGCTTGCCCCCTTGTAAAAACCCAACATGCAGTGAAAAACAAGGGGGCTTCCGCCTGCGCCTGAGCGAAGCGAAGAAGTCCCCTTGCTATCTTCGCATTTATTCCTATTTAACTCCCTTTGCTCCCTCTGCCTCGTATGTCGTTTTGTGACAATACGTAAGATGTTTTTGTAACTATTGGAGGCATTAACAAAGTTTAACAAGCGGGGGGGGGTAGTATTTATAAAAAATATATATTTGTCGCGTAATTGTTTGCACAATGAATATAATTCACAATAATTACTTATTAACCTCAAAATTCTAACTAACATGAAAAAGAGATTACTAATGCTACTTGACTTCGGCCTGAGCCTGGCAAGCAACATCCATGCCGAGGATTTGTATCTCGTCGGCGACGGCACCATCATCGGATGGACACAGCAAGACGAACTTAAGCGCCAGCCAACGAAAATGATGGAGACAAGCAGTGGCGTTTACGAATGGACCGGACTGCTCAAACATGCCAGCGAAGGTTTTAGCATTAGGAAAAACTTAAACTGGGAGGGCTACTTCCCAACTACCAGTAACTATGCAATCAGCGACGTTGGAGGTACAAGCGATTACAATACTTCATCAGACTACAAATGGAATCCCACCAACACCGACTGGGGATGGTACACCATCACCTTAGACACGAATCAGGGCAAATTCTCGTGGGTATCTGCAAGCCCCACACTGCTAGAACCCGTCGACGGAGTTTACTACATCAGCACCGCAGAGCAGCTGAACACGCTTGCCTTCATGCTTCGCAACAACGTGAACAAAGAAAGCTACAACGTCAAGCTGACTGCCGACATCGACTACACGGCTTACACGCATAGTAGCTTTGCAGCACTTGGCGTCAACGAAGATTTTCCTTTCAAAGGCGACTTCGACGGACAGAACCACACCATCACCATCGACCTGACAACCTACTGCAAATGCTTCGGACTCTTCGGCACAGTAGAGGGCACGATACACAACCTCAAAGTAGCAGGAAAGATAACCGCAACGACCAGAAACCAGATTGGCGGCATCTGCGGACTGCTGAAGGGAAGCATTACTTCTAACGCAGAAGGCGGTGCCATCTCTGGCTACTCCGGCGGTGACGGGTCACACGTGTTCAACTGCTACAACAGCGGTATCGTCAAGAATGGCGGAGAAGTATCAAAGGCTTTCTGCCGCAGCACCGGCGCCCACTTCGAAGACTGCTACTACACAGAAGGAAGCGGCACAGACAACTCAACAGAGAACAAAACCTATGGCCAGCCTTCTATGGTGACAGACGATGCCCTCGCTTCCGGCGAGCTCTGCTACAAGCTGAACAACGGCCTAAGCACAATTGCCTGGTATCAGAAGCTGGGCGAAGGCGGCGACGCTTATCCAGACCTCTTTGGCACCGACAGGGTTTATCTGACTGGACACAAGCATTGCGACGGAACTTTATATGAAGACGAGACAGGATATTCCAATACTGAAACCGTCATTGAAATCGACTCTCACACCTATGTCGATGGCATCTGCTCCTATTGCGGTGAACTCGATGAAAGTTATGTAACGCTGACCGACGGCTATTACCAGATTAGCACAGAGAAACAGCTTGTCTGGTTCGCCAAGAAAGTTCAGAAGGGCATCAACATCGTGGGCGGAAAGAAGATCCTGAAATGATGACCTTAATGACCTTAATGACCTTAAAGACCTTAAGGACTTTAGGGGCCTTAATCAAAAAAGCAAGACCATGAAGAAGATATATCAGCAGCCAGCCTCTGACATCGTAGAGCTTGGCACAAACAATATGATGGCGCTTTCCATGCAGATCAACAACGATACGGATGCTCCCGTCATCGATGACATGGACCAAATCCTTACCAAAGAGAACAGAGACATCAACCTCTGGAACAACGAGTGGTAAACTGACCCCCCGACTGCAATTCATGTCCCCCTCGCCTTCACCTGGCAAGGGGGACATTTTTGTTGTATAGCATCGGCCTGTCCTAACAACAGAGGTATTCCTTTTCAAAGGAATCAGGGAAGAGGAACTTCTTCTCCATCTCACCGAAGCAGACAAAGACGTACTTCTCATCCAATGACACAACTCTGCCTTCTCCAAAACTCTTGTGAGTCACGCTGTCCCCCACTTGCAGGTTCTCCCAGGGCTTAGCTTCTGCCTCAGGTTTCATCTCCTCTGCTTCCTCTTTGGGGACAGTCTCCTCCTCTGTTGCCATATCAACAACATCATCCCACCTTCCGATGACTGTGCTGCTGTGCTTGTCAATGCCAGTGTATTCGAGCGAAGAGTCCTCGTAGCGCTTGAACTTATATACTGCATCGTTCATCAAGTCACTATTGAATACACCCAGACTTACGAGCAGACTGAAGTCCTTCAAGGTAAGGCCAGTAACCTTTCGGAACAATTCAGGTTCCAGCTGCATTATGACATCTTTCAGACAATATTCCCTGAAGTCAGTAAGATACATGAAGACGGGTATGCGAGTGGCAAACTTGATGAGTTTCTCTTGTATCTCCTTGCGCTTGCTCTTATATTCCTTTTCTTCCTCAGTCAATTCCTTCTTCTCTTTTGGAGTCATCTGACTTGGGTCCTTCGTCTTCTTGGTCTGCTTGACGTGTTCCGACTTGTTGATGATGGTCTCAATGTCTGAATTAAGACTGCGGAAGCCTTCTATATTCATCAGAGCCTTCATCGCCTCCGGGTTGTTCAGCAGGCGCTGCAGAGTCACGTTGTCAACGTTCACCAAGACGGCACTTTCCCACCTGCGGGCAAGCAGCGTCGCTGTGGTGCCGCTCATTGCCATCTCAAGCACACCCGCAGCGTCAATCTCTTTCATCGAGGAGCCGTCATAAGCCAGAATGGGCAAGAACTTGATGAACTGCTCGACCTTCTTTTCCGGATTACTCTCTTCTACATTCAGCTGGCAACTGTATTCCTCCACCTGTCGCAAAGCTCTGTTTGGGGCAAAGTCAAAGACATAGCAGAAAGGCTTTAGTATTACCTCCTTACCCTCTGCATCTTTCGTTGTCCAAGGAGACTGCACTCGGAAAGCTGCCTGGAAATATGTCTCTGGCGAGGTGGTATTCCTAAGCATCATGATGCCTGTCCAGGGCTTTATCGTTACACCTGTAGAAAGCTTTCCGCATGACAGCGTTATTGTCTTCGTTTGCTGAGGGTCACCCATAGCATTATAAACTGGGGTTACTGCCTTTGCACCCATACCAGCCTCATTACCTGCTGCCACTATCACCTCATAGTCATCAAAGAAACGGTTGGCGCGCTTCCTCAGCAATGCTGCCATAGCCTTGCATGCTGCCACACTTGGCAGGAACCAATAGGTGTGTTGTAAGTAACTCAGCAAACGGCTGTCAGAGAAAGGCATTGGCGGTTTCTCTTTGCCTTGCTTCAGTTCTGTTACGATATTCTCTGTGTATGAACCTCTAATCAGGTCCAACCATTTCTGCACATATTCCTCATGAATGAAGGCATCATCCTCTGCACGAAAGAATTCATTAAGGTCAAATTCGTCGAACTCTCCTTGTGATGCTATCTCGCTGATGCTCTCAGGCATCTGATAGGTCAGCATTACCATCTTAGGCAATTGGGCATAAGGATTGTCATCCCCCTTCCATTCTTCTTTGGCTGCCTGTTCGTCAGAATAGGTCCAGTTGAATATCTGTTCCTCTATAAACTCTCCTGTCGAGATAGCCCTGAATGGTGTACCCGACAGATAGAGGTAGGCACCCGTTCTCAGAGGCATCAGTTCCTCGTCGTATATCTCTCGTGCCTCTATCTCTTTTGATGAGTCAGCATCTTCTGTTATAATCTCTCCTGCCTCTGTGGCTCGCCCGAGGGCGATGTCCTTCTTGTCATAGAAACTTTTCGCATTCTTTCCCCACGCACCATAGTGATATTCATCGAGCACGATGCAGTCCCAATCGATGGTCTGAATCCACTCGTTGGTTGCCTTGATGCCTCCCATTGCGTTTTTGCCAAGTACGTCTTGGAACGAGGCAAAGCAAACGAACGGTTTCCTTTCGTTGACGTAGTTGAACTCTCTGTCCTCCTGCTTCTGGCAGAACTGCCAGCCTTCAAAGTCTTTGTGTGTCAGCAGGTCTTCCTCCCAGGCTGTCTTCACTGCTGGTTTGAAGGTCAGCACCAGCACCTTTGTCCATCCCATCTTCAATGCCAGCTGGTAGGTGGTAAAGGTCTTGCCGAAACGCATCTTAGCGTTCCAAAGGAAGTGTGGAGTAAGTCCTCTGTTGTCGGGGTCTTTCTTGAAAGCGGTAAAATAATCAGCCGTTTTCTTGACGGCGCGTTCCTGTTCGGGTCGCATGGGGAAGTCATAGATACGTTCCGTCATGCTGTCGCGCCGTTCCATCGCAGCATGAATAGCCTTCTCTACGTCTTTCACTTCGCAGCGGAACCACTCGCCAAAGGGATTGGTAAATCGTGCTTTTCTCAGATAGTAATGGACACCACCAAGTCCCTTATCCATAAAGAAAGTACCATCTGGACGCATGGAACTTCGCTTCAGTACAATCTCCTTGTCTAAATAAAGCTCATGTCCCTGTTCCTCGATGCGGATAGTACCAGGTCGTGAGGTATAGCCCACCTTCAGCAGTCCCTTATACTTAGGCACATCGGGCAGCGTATAAGCATAGATGGTTGGTGTCTCCTCAACCTTGTTTCTCAGTAAATCCTGTGTTGCCATAACATTTTGTTTTCGTTATGGCGCTCGACGCTTCTGTAGATTGGCTAGAAGTTCTAGTATGGCTAGATTGGCTAGAAGCTCTAGAATGACTAGAACGGCTAGAACTCCCAGCTACTCTTTCCTTGCCAGTTTTGCCTCCAACTCTGCTATTCGCCTATTGGCGGCAGCCAATTCTCGCTTCAGCCGTTCTATTTCTTCTCGCTGGTTGGTGCGATAGCCCAGGCGTGCTGCTGTCATGCGCTCCTTGATGCCTCCCTCCTTTACGAAGGTTTCTTCCAGTTGCTTCTGATAGGTAGTCATCATTTTATCAACCATGTGGCAGAGCGTAAGGGCTGTGTTGGCCATTTCCTCATCTGTCCATTTTTCGAAATAGTCTTGATAATCCTCTGTGCGGTTGTGCTTTCTGCAGTACCGCAGCATACCGTTGTATCGCTCATGGCCAGCGTTCCATAGCTGCAAATGGCGAGAGGCGATGTAGTCCTCGTAGTCCTCCTTCAGTTCCTTGATACTACTGCGTGCCACGTTCAGTAGTTTCAGTTCCATCTCTGTCGAGGTGACACCATCAGCAGAGCCTTCTACGATATTCTATTTCCCTGAACGGGCTGCCTGCACCATCTGGTCTATGGTACGGTCGCCTCTTGTGAGGAAACGCTTGGTGAAGGAGAAGGTCAACTGGTAGAGTACCTTGCTTTTCTGATAGAAGTACAGGTCTTCCCAGTTGGCTTGTGGTCGGAGTATAGGTTTTATTTCGTTGTCCATCTGTACCTGTTTAAATCGGTCACAAATATACAACATCTTAACCAAAAGACCAAGTAATCAATCTACAAAATGTCAAAGAGCGCCGTTCTATTTATTCTTGTTTTATTGTTATCTATTCCATTGGTCTTATCATCGATTCTATGAATGCTATCTCTTCTTCAGTCAAGCCATACTTCTTATATAGCATCTCATCTGTCCAAGGATGAGAGAAGTCTTGGAGAGGGACGAATTGATAAACTGATTGACCACAACCTTGATCATTTTTCTTCATTCCAAGCATTGTCCTAAAGAACTTTGTCTTCATATATGACCAACAATTATTTATTTCTTGCTCATTATTGAATCTACCAATAGAAACGAAAGTTTCCGTGCATAATTCATTTGGCTTTGCGAAAATGGGTAGAGATAAGACCTCTCCTAAAATACCTTCTCCCTGATTTCGTGACATAAATAGCTTGAACTTCTCAATTCCATCCTTTTTAGGAAGCGGATAGTTTTTTGAAATATATCGACAACTTCTTTTCTGTCTTCCATCCAAACCATATATTACATATCCATCTTTAATAGGCACTTCGCTTATAGGTGGCAATCCATATTTTTCAGGACTTTTGAAGAAATCTCCCCGTAAACCATAAGGTTTCATTGATGAAACTATTTCTGAGAAAGATTTCTCTTCCTTTAAACGAACCTTTCTGTAAATGGAAATTAAATCACTAGTGTCCCGCTAAAATTTGGCATTATGTTTTTTATCCATTTTGGGAGCTATAAAAGCCCTGAAATATATGCTTTTTATTTGCAAATGGTTGATTCTCAAGATGGATGACCATTCAAATCGTCGCGCCTTATTTTTACTCATAAGATACTGATACTCAGTAGATAGATTGAACGTAATCAAAATTTTACAGGACGCTTATGAAATTAAATCATTGTTCCTAATAAACACATCACATCCTTCCTCTACCAATAATCGTTGACATTCATTTATTCCTTCACTACCATAATCATTGACAATAGTACATAATGACGTATTTTTGTCACGTTCCCAAAGGAAGTAATTTACTCCGCCTTTTATTTCAACTCCTGTAAAACATAAAGAAGCATCTTTGTAATCATGAATTATAGATAATCGTTTATCAGCAAGCATTACTTTCCTAAAATCATCTAAACCTCTACCTCCAGTCATCCATCTTGAAGGAGATATCATTGTTAAAAATTTTGGTAGTAATTTGATCGCTTGTAGGATAAAAAGGTTATATAAAGGTATAGCACTTGCTTGCGCTCCTCCATCACTAAGCTGATACGGCGGATTACCTATTATTACATCGAATTTCATGTTCTTGAAGAATTGTTTTGGATTGTCTGTGTGAATAAACATATAGGCGTATTGCTCTGCCTCGGAGCCTCGGTCGTAAACGGCTTGGCTGGCTCCGCAATACTTGCACTTGCCGTTCACCCAAGTGTGGCGGATGTTCTTGTAAAGGATGTTGCCTTCCGGACTGTCAAACTTCGAAATGCTATATGGCCCGTTGGCTGTCTTGCTGCAATAGACGGAGCGACGAGCCAAAAGCGAAGTGAGTTCCGTACAGGCGATGCCAAACACCTGATGGTGCAGGATGTGGTCGATGCGCTGCTGACGGTCGGGTATCTCTTCTGCAAGTCCTCGGTCAAGACGCTTTACTATCTCACGGAGGAAGACGCCGCTCTTGGTGAAGGGGTCGAGGAACGTTGTCTTTGAACTGCGGAACAACTCCTGCGGCAGGAGGTCGAGCATCTTGTTGGCCAACTCTGGCGGAGTGAACACCTCGTCGTTGCTTAGGTTGGCAATGCAGTTGAGTACGTCGGGGTTATAGCTGTTGCTTGTCATAGGCTTCTGTCTATTAGGTCGATATATCTGATGGTCTGTCCGGTCTCCCAATCGCGAATCATGCAGTAGGTGGTAAACATGTCTGGCACGGGATAGTCAAGTATCTCGCCTGGAGAAGGGAAGTCTGGAGGTGTACCACAAAGGCCGTCCATCTGCCACAGGTTCCATGAAATGATCTCGGCTATATCGTTGATGGACTCTTGTTGCGGCGCTTCGCCAAATTGCTCCTGATAATACTCTATGAAGGTGGAGAGCAGGTTTTCGCGTGCCAACAACAAATTATCGCCTTGCCACTCATAGCCGTAGGTGTTCTGATAGGCCACCTTCGCCCACTCCAACCATTCGTCGCCATCATTGGTGTGCTCGCTGACGATACGTAGTTTCCTGTCAAGCAGCCCTATCCTGTCTTTCAAGGCGATGGGGCCGCCAGTGGCAGCATCGTAACGACTCACCAGGTAAGGTGCTTCGCCACAGGTAATCTCCAAGACGGTCTGACGGACATAGTCCTGCCACGTCTTACCCTTGTCGGCAAACCATGCTTCATCCACCAGATTGTTCTGAGCATTGCAAATCCACGAGGGTGTGAACACTTCGGCCATATCCTTTGCTCGGTCCGTCTGCGCCTCTTTGGTCTTGAGCACACGCGGACGTACCACCATTCCGTGCTCACCCGTTATCAGATGGGGAAGAATCTCAGAATGGTAGTCATACTCCGAGCCGAGCGCTTCGTAGTCGTGCGTCGCCCAGAAGATATTTCTTCCTGTTGTGTGGTCGCGGAGAAGTATGTCCAACACCTCTTGCGACATATCCAACAGGTTGTCCTCCCTGATGTCAATGCAGGAAGAACCAGTTTCTTTGTCTGGCATTCTTTGCGCCTGTAGCTTTCGGACAAAAAGCACTTATCGGACTCTCTTGGGCTAATACAACAAAGCCTCCATATACGATAAAAGCGTGTCCGCTCTTACCAGATATAGAGGCCCTGAGAAAGCCCAACCAAAGGATAAGTGACGTCCACGCTATAAGCGCAGGCATTCACAATTATCGTTACTTTGATTATAAGAAATTTCTCAGGTTTCTATATCTTCCAAATAATTGCTCTTGTCGAGTTTGTTACTAATAAGATTCCGAGGGCGCCTCCGCTGAAGCTATTATTGCCCTCTGGCTCTGCAAAGATATAAATAATAATTGAAAGTCGAACATCGAAAGTCGAAAAAAAGAATTATTTGCAGAAAGCTATGAAATGGAAGCATACAATTCTCATCTCGCGACCAGATAGAGTATTAGAAATATCTTGACTTACATCGACCATTCTTCCCAAAGTTCGCACCTTGGCTTATTCCTATAAGTTCAAAAACAGCCTCTTTCAACCAAGAAAAGACACGAGACTCGCACTTTCTGCGCAATCTGTGTCGTACTATCCTACTCTACCCTACTCATTACTATGTACTTGCGTCGCCTGGTGCGGACTTTGGGAACTTTTCTATGACATGGTGAGAACTTTACGAACACTTATCTCGGCGCAAGTTAAGATTAATCATAGCGAGGTGCGAAGTTAGGGAAGATTTTACTCGACAAAGGTCTTGTTTTAGGCATCGAGGTGCGGACTTTGGGAAGATATTTCTCGATGTAAGTCAACTTTTGGGGCTGTTTGGGGCTGTTTTAATGCATGATGGTGCGAACTTTACGAACATTTTCGGACTATTTGGGGTGTTTTGAAGGCTCGAAAGACCTTCCAAACGGTTTTCTTTCCCGAAGTCCGCACCTCATTTTGCCATTTTGAGCCTCCTGGTGCGAACTTTGGTAACATTTCGCTCGACGTAAATCAACAGTTCATTCTACATAAAGCAATCAGAACCCCAAAACATCGTCATCTAAACTGAAAAAAGAGGCGCAGAATGTGCACCTCAATCATGACATTTCTCTCAATCCTACAAAAATCTTTACAAAATTCGTCTTTCCTCGCAATCTCTCAGCACCATTTCGCAACATCTTGATTTTGAGGCTGCAAATTCGACGTGTCGATTCGACGAAATCGACACGTCGATTTGGCCAGAGCGACACGTCGATTCGATGAATTCGACACGTCGATTTGAGAAATTCAACTGCAGAAGTTGAAAAAGGACACGTTTTGAACCAAAACAACCTAATGCGAAGACTCACCAAATCCTGCGAAAATCTTTACATTTTTTTATTGGTGTCCGCTAAAAATCGTGCAGGCAACTAAAGCCTTCCAGGCTTAGAATGCCTGCCTGACTTTACCGAACAGCAATGATTTCATTTCCCCGGACACCAATACATTTTTTTGCTTCTCTCTGGTAACTTAGACAAAAAGCGCCTCAAAAAGCAACGTTTGGGAAGATTTCCCGCGAAGGAAGACAAAGGCAGATTGGGAACAGACCAGCCTACGCACAGACACACAGAAGGGCAGGCGGAAAGCAGTTGCTCTCCCCTACCCTACTCGCCTTTTTGCTCATCCGTGCCGATGGTGCCGACCCGCTTGTCAGCAAGCATCGGCAGGCACGAGCGCAGCACTGATTCAAACCCACTGGTAGACGCTGTCCTCGTACTGCTCCACAATGCGAACAGACTCAGCATCAAGGCCCTGACCCTCCTTGTAGTGCTGCTTCAGGAACTGATGGAGCGCAGCGCGGACAATGTTCTGCTTCTCGTACTTCTGGCGGAAGGCGATGTAATCCAAAGCGTTGCGGTCGTCCTCGCCGGTAAAGAACGTGAAGCCGCCCACTTTCTGAATGGTGCAGACGCGGCGCAGCGGCTTCGGCGCAGGCGTCTCCTGGACAATCTGAGTACGCACCGCCTCGTTCGTTGCCAAAGGTTTCGGAGCCACATAATTGCGCGTAGCCTCTTCCGCTACACGGCTGATATTCAGCGTTTTCTTCTTAATAGCCATAGTTTTTTATCGTTTTGTTTCGACTGATTTAACGTTACTATTTGAACATTTAGATACGCAGGAATTTGAGTAGCTCCGTATCTGAATATCCAGATATTTACATACTCCGCTCGCGTATAAAGCGTTGGTAAGCAGCGTTGGCCAGTTGTCCCCACTTGGCAGGCGTCCAGCTCTTGGGTCTGGCCTTGCGTCCAATCATGAATTCGGCCACTCGCATGTAGTCGTCCGCCACGGGACTGTTGCTGGCGTATTCAAATAAAGACATCTCGTAAGCGACTGATTCTGTGCAACGTACGCTCTCGCGGATGCTGACGGGAAACAGAGGCGCCTTCACTTCATCCTCGTTGCTGTAGTACTCCTTCACCTCGCGGCTGATGCTGCGATTCTTGTTCCAGCGCACCAGGAGGTATCCCATGATGCTGACCGGGCAGCGAAGTTGCGTGTGTACCTTATTTATATAGTCGAGCAAACGCGGTAGGCCCTGCAGACTATAGATGCCGGCTTCGGTCGGGACAATCACGAAGTCGCTGGCTACCAGCGCATTGGTATTCATCAGCGTCTCGCCGCCCGGGGCACAGTCAATGAAGATATAGTCGTACATATCACGTATGCGGAGGCCGGTCTCGGGGTCGCGGAGGTCGAGGAAATCAGCCAGACGACGCTCTCTGTTGTACATCAGCTGCAGCTCCGCGTTGATGTTGCTCATGCTGTGGCTGCCCGGCACGTAGTCCAGACCGTCATAGCGCGTGTAGATAGGCAAGGGAAGTTCCTCGCCGGGACGAGCGTCGTGGAGCCACTCATAGATTGTACTGTCCGCCTCCAAGTGGACGGTCTTGTCGACGGTATCCGTCAGGTTGCACTGCGGGTCAGTATCCACGAGCAAGACCTTCTTGCCGAGCAACCAAAGGGCAAAGCCCAAATTGACGCAGGTGGTTGTTTTCGCGCAACCGCCCTTGTCGTGTAAAAGAGAAATAACCTGTGACATAATGCTCACTTCTTATTGTTTCAAACTGCGATGCAAAGTTAAGGATTTTCCGGGACAACTGCAAGAGAATACTCAGATATTTTGAGATATTTGCATACTTTTATACTTGAATAGACTAAAATATGCGGTCATATTTATATATTTAACGGCAAACATGCTGAATTTCAAAGTCGATATTTGGATATTTACAGATATTTGCGTATTTAGATAGACAAGAGTATTTGGACATTCCAATAGCAAGGAATTTGAATACATATGTATCTGAAGACTCGGATACACGTGTATGCAGGGATGCAGATACGTGTGTATTGCAGTATTTGGAAGTGTAGGTATGAAGGTATTGAAGTATGAAGTAGGGTGGGGGAGCAGGTCGTAAGGTGGGAGGGAGCGGGTTGGAAGGGGTGGGGGAACAGGTAATAAGGTGCGAGGTGTCAGGTTGGAAGGGGTGGGGGGCCAGGTAGTAAAGGGTGGAGAAATGTTCCGAAAGTCCGCACCTGGGGGCATGTTCTTGAAGTTCGCACCTGTTACGCTTATTTTCGCACCGAATGTTCCAGAGTTTCGCACCGAGTGTTCCGGAAGTTCGCACCATATTGGGTTTATTAATGTGAGGTTCAAGAGGTTACGAGGCATTATAATTAAATAAGATATTCAATATTTATAAATAGAGTTTTTTCTTTTAAAATCGTTTATCACAATATGTAGTTATATCAATTATAGACAGGTGCAGGTAGTTGTGTTTCAGCGTGATAGGGTAGGGTAGGTGAGGAGTTTGGGAAGATTTGGTGCGGAGAATGTGAGGTTTAGGTGTGAGGAAAGTGAAGAGATGGTGAGGAGTTTGGGAACATCTGACGTTTTGTGCGTGTGCGGCGAAGGTGTAGCGGCGTGAGATTTCAGTTGTCGGGTTGTTTGCGGTCGGATTTCTGGTGGTCGAAAGGGGGTGCATCAAAAGGGCTTTCTTGCCGTCGGGCTGTGGGCGGGAGCATTTTGACGGGAATTTTGTACTAAACATAATTCTTGAGATAACGTGTGATGAGTGGAAGTCATGCAGGGGTGTTTAGGGAGATGGAAGGATGAAAAGCAGGATGTTCGGGGGCAGAGCAGAATTTCATGATGAAGCGAAGGCGTACCGACAGGCTATGTTGTGTTAGATTGTTGCGGGAAAGCAATCCAAATCTGATGTTTCGGGAGTTGTAGAATGAAGTAAAACAGTGAGTTATGCGAAGGTAGCAAAAGGGCAAGCCTCCTTGGAACAGGGAGTTGAACATGCCGTTTTGGACAATGGGGCAAGCTTCCTTGGAACATAGACTTGGACATTCCGTGCAGGACAAGGGGGCAAGCCCCCTTGCTACCTTCGTTCCGTGGGCCGACAGGTCGACGAAGCCTGAGCGTAGTGAACCGCGACTTAACAGCGTGCTTTGGTACTCGAGCATCCATGCTCTGCGACTTAACAGCGTGCCTTGGTGCTCGTGCATCCATGTTCTGCGACTGCAATGGCAACTTGATGTTAGAGCATCCAAGTTCCGCTGCTGCAATGGCGCTTTGGTGCTTGAGCATCCAAGGGTTTACTTTTATTTTTTAGTTATTGCAGTCCGGTAAAATTATACAGGCATCTAAAGCCTTCCAGGCATAGGATTTACCGGACAGCAAAAAAATTTTTTATCGTCGGGAAGTCCGATGGACAGGTCGTTTGCGCAATGTTGGCATGCAGCGGCAGAAAAAAAAGTTGGGGGTAGGGGTTAAAAAAAAGGGGGGGTCGCTGTATATAAAGACAGGGGCGGATGATTTTTTGCTGTTTCGGGGTCGATGCGGGAGCGTCTCGAGGGGAGGCGCAACGTGTTGCAGGTTGCGTTGCAAGGGTGTTGGAGTCGAAATTCAACGTGTTGCATTTGCGGCGACGGGTGCATGTATGGCGTTAGGCGGGCTTCAGGGAAGAGTAGGG